>Ga0224722_1000007_pt1 | contig 114508 bp, 106 predicted proteins | sample Balambano_FR1_Me_FD_161646 | JGI IMG/M metagenome (GOLD analysis project Ga0224722, IMG submission 161646) | Freshwater sediment microbial communities from Lake Towuti, South Sulawesi, Indonesia - Balambano_FR1_MetaG | ecosystem: Environmental > Aquatic > Freshwater > Lake > Sediment | place...
GGTTAGGGGTGAGGGGGGTGGGGGTCTCGTGCGCCAAGCCCACCTCGAATACATCGCCGAGCGGCTGCGCCTGCTGTATGTCGGCATCACCCGCGCCAAGACCGAATTGGTGATGAGCTATGCCAAGCAGCGCTACAACCGCGAGAACCGCGCTGCGTTGGCGGTGAGAGAAGTGGTGAGGGAGTAGCGAGGATACAATCGCGCTGTGCTTCCCGACGATTTTCGTTTCAGCCAGTACAGCCTGAGCGATTTTCAAGATTGCCCGCGCCGCTTCTACTTGCGTTATATCGCGCGGCAGGCGTGGCCGTTGGTCGAGACCGGGCCACATGGCCTTGGCCCGCAGGAATATCAGGACTATTTGCGGCGCGGCGCGCTGCTGCATCGTTGGATCGAGCGCCACTGGCTGGGCATTCCTAATTCGGAACTCGCAACTCAACACTTTGAACTGTCGGTGTGGTGGTCGCGCTTCTTGGCTGCGGACTTCAGCGGCTTGCCCGAACAACGCCTGCCCGAACTGGAATTGAGCGCGCCGTTGGGCGAGTTCCGGTTGTATGCACGGTTTGACTTGCTGGCTTTACCCCCTCACCCCAGCCCTCTCCCCCAAGGGGAGAGGGAGAAGATCGTCATCGTTGATTGGAAGACATTACGCGGCGGGAACGCACCCTCGTATGACTTTCTCAAGCGGCGCTTGCAGACGCGCGTTTATCTGTATGTGCTGGCAACGGCAGGCGCGCCGTTCAACGGCGGCGAACCGTTCGCGCCGGAGCAATGTGTGATGCGCTATTGGCTGGCTAACTTCCCTGAGCGGCCATGGGTGGAGATCACCTACTCGCAGGCTGAGTATGCGCAGGACGCTGCGCGCTTGTTGGCGCTTGCGCAGGACGCCGCGCAACGCAATGGCGAAGCGCAATTCCCCAAGACGGACGATGAACGTAAATGCACCTATTGCGTGTATCGCACGCTGTGCCATCAGCGCGGCGCGCCTGGGGCGGCTATGCCAGACGAAGAGATGGACATGCATATGCAAGCGACCGACGTGCAGGCGTTGGATTATTGAAGGACATACGCTGAGATGGCGACAAACGGACTGGCACAATTTGACAAGCAAAGTTATCTCAACATTGAGACGTATCGCAAGAGCGGTGAGGCCGTGCGCACACCGGTGTGGTTTTCGCAACAGAACGATGGCCTGTATGTATGGACATCGGCCGCCTCGGGCAAGGTCAAGCGCATCCGCAACAACAGCCATGTGCGCATCGTGCCGTGCACGGCGCGGGGCGAGCCACGCGGCGAATGGGTGGATGCAACAGCGACTGTTCTGGATGGCGATGGCGACCGCGCACGCGACATGATGCGCGCCAAATATGGCCTGACGATGCGGCTGTTCGAGGTTATGGGCAGGGTGCAGCGCGCTTTTGGCGGCGGCGGCGGCGGCGATGGCGCTGGCAACACAGCCATCCGGATCACGCTGGCTTGAGCTTGGTGCAGACCTGCCACGCCGGCGCGACTGACTAGCTGACATTACACAAAACACAAAACGCAACACACCATCACACCATGAAAGGCCTTATCCTCAGCGGCGGCAAAGGCACGCGCCTGCGCCCGCTCACCTTTACCAGCGCCAAGCAACTCATTCCCCTGGCCAACAAGCCCGTGCTTTTTCGGGTCATCGAATCCATCCGCGATGCAGGTGTGGATGACATCGGCGTCGTCATCGCCCCCGAGACCGGCGGCGAGATTCAGCAACAGGTGGGCGACGGTTCGCGCTGGGGAGTCAAGATCACCTACATTCCACAGGACGAACCGAAGGGCTTGGCCCACGCCGTCAAGATCAGCCGCGACTACATCGGTGACGACCGCTTCGTCATGTTCCTGGGCGACAACTGCATTCAGGGCGGCATTCACAAGCTGATTCAGCAATACGCCAACTCCGATTTCAACAGCCAGATCGTGCTGACGCGCGTGGCCGACCCGCGCAGCTATGGCGTGGCGGTGTTGCGCGACGACGGGCAAATTGATCGCCTGATCGAGAAGCCGAAGGACCCGCCCAGCAATCTGGCGCTGGTTGGCATCTACATGTTCGACAGGCACGTGTTCGATGCCGTCAACAAGATCGCACCGTCGTGGCGCAATGAACTGGAGATCACCGACGCGATTCAATGGCTGGTGACAAACACCTATCGCGTGTATCCGTATGTGCATACCGGCTGGTGGGTGGACACGGGCAAGCGTGAGGACATGCTCGACGCCAACGCGCTGGTGCTGGAAGAACTCAAGCCAAGCGTTGACGGCAGTGTGGACGCGACGTCGCAGGTGGATGGCCGCGTGACGGTGAGCAAGGGTGCGCAGGTCGTCAACAGCGTCATCCACGGCCCCACGATCATCGGCGAGAACACGCGCATCGAAAACAGTTACATCGGCCCGTTTACGAGCATTGACCGCGACTGCGTCATCCAAAGCGCGGAGATTGACCGCAGCATCGTTCTGGAGGGCTGCACGATTACCGACATCCCCTCGCGCATCCACGACAGCTTGATTGGCCGCAAGTCGGTCATCACCCGCGCGCAACTCAAGCCGCAGGGCTATCGCCTGCTGCTGGGTGATTACAGCCAGACCGGATTGCTGTGATTTAGCGCCGTGCGTTGACCCCTACAATACGTGTCAATGCGATCATTCGATGATGTGTTGGTGAAAGTAGATCAACTGGCGGAGGCGTTTGCTGCGCGGGCCGACAAGCACGACCGCGATGGCACGTTTGCCTACGAGAACGCCGATGACATGCGCGCGGCCGGTTTAGCGAAGTTACCCGTGCCAGCCGCGTTCGGCGGCTACGGCTTCAATCTGTATCAGTGCACACTCGTGCTGGAGCACCTCGCGCGCGGCGACGCCAGCACTGCGCTTGGTCTAGCTATGCACTTGCACGTCATGGGCTCGTTGGCAGAGCAGGGCGGCTGGCCCGACGCGGCCTACCGGGCCATGTGCGAAGAAGTCGTGCGGCACGGGGCGTTGGTCAACAGCGCGGCCAGTGAGCCGGAGATGGGCAGCCCCTCCCGCGGCGGCCTGCCCGCGACCACGGCGGTGCGCACGGACGGCGGCTTTGTCCTCAGCGGCCGTAAGAGTTGGGTGACGTACGCGCCCGGCCTGGGTTTCTTTCTCATCACCGCTGCGCTGGAAGGCGGCACGGGCGTGTTCGCCGTGAAGCAAGATTCCCCCGGTCTGACGCAGATTGATAACTGGGGCGCCAGCCTCAGCCTGCGCGCCAGCGGCTCATTCGACGTTGACCTCAAAGACGTATTCGTGCCAGCGCTGTGGCATGTGGATCAGCGTGCGCCGGGGCAGGTGCGCACGGGCGCATTGCCGGCGGGCTGGGCGTGGTGCGCATTTGCAGCGGTGTATTTGGGCGTGGGCGAGGCGGCGCTGCGGGCGATGGCGTGCTACAGCAAGCAGCGCGTGCCGACGGCCCTAGGCAAGCCGATCGCCGAGCTGCCGCACATCCAGCGCGGCGTCGGTCAAATGGACGTGACGATGCGCGGGGCGCGGGCGGTGCTGCATGCCACGGCGCGCAAGTGGTCGGATCAGCCGCAGGCGCGCGCGGGCATGGAACCCGACTTGGCGGCGGCCAAACACTTGTGCACCAACGCCGCCATCAGCGCCACCGACGTGGCGCTGCGCACGGCTGGCGCGGCTGGGCTCGACCGCAAGCTGCCGCTCGAACGCTACTTCCGCGATGCGCGCGCCGGCTTGATGCACCCGCCGCAGGATGAGAAGGCGCTGGAGTTGATTGGCAAGGCGGCCATTGCAGCGGTGTGACGCAACATGGCCGAACTCACTCGCCTTGACCTCATCAGGATCATCGCCGCCATTCCCTATGCCGAGGACGGCAAGCACGGCCCGCGCTTGGCCGGCGTAGATTTGAGCGGCCTGGATTTGAGCAGTCTGAACCTAAGCTATGCCGATCTGCGCCGCGCCGACCTGACTGGCGCAACGCTCACGAATACGTTGCTCTCGCATGCCAACCTCGCGCATGCAAAGTTGAGCGACATTGACGCCGCCGAATGCGACCTGACCAATGCCGATCTTAGCGGGGCCGAGCTCAATCATGCCCGCCTGACCGACGCCGACCTGAGCGAGGCCAAGCTGGAGGAGGCGAATCTCATCGGTGCAGACGTGCGCGGGGCGCAGTTCAAACAGGCCAAGTTGCGCAAGGCCGACTTTCGTTCGGCCGATCTGACGCGCGCCAAGCTGATGCGCGCGCGCATGGCCAACGCCAACTTGCGCGATGCCGACCTGAGCGCAGCCGAGCTGGAAGCAGCCGACTTGACCGAAGCGAATCTGGATCATGCCCTCATGCAAGGCGCGAACCTCAGCCACACTTATTTGCAGCGCGCCAGCTTCATTGAATCGCGCATGATGCACGCGGTGCTACGCGAGGCCAACCTGACCGAAGCGATTCTGACGCGCGCCGATCTGAGCGAGGCGCGTTGCCATCGCGCTACCTTTCGCAAGGCGCAACTTGCAGGCGCGACGCTCACGCGAACAGATTTCGCTAGCGCGGTGCTCAAAGACGCGGAAGCGCCTGGCTTGATCACATCGGGCGCAGTGTTTAACCAGACCGTGATGCCGGATGGCTCTATCTACCCTTGACTCGGCTTCGCCCGTCTTCGACTTTCCGCGGTGCGTGCGGTCTGCCAGGCGCATTTTGATCAAGCCCAACGCGGGCTACCCGGCACAGCCGCCGGTGATCGTGCGCATGGCCTTGCTGCTTGAGGTTGTGGATCAGCTTCTGGCCTTGCGCGACGATTCGCGCATCACCATCATCGAAGGCGTGTGCAGCAAGACTTCGGCCCAGCAGGTGTTTGATGTGACGGGCCTAAGCGCATTGGCAAGTGGCCGCGTTGAAGTTCTGGATGCCGAAAGCGTGCCACTCGCGGACTATGCCAACCCCGTTCCGGGCTGGTTCAAATCGTTGTCCGCGCCGAGCGCGTTGAGAGAAGTGGACGCGCGCATTTCAATTGCACCCTTGAAACGCACGACCCTGAATGGCCGTCCGCTCATCAGCGCGACCATCAAGAACTTGTACGGCTTGTTGCCACGGGCGCAGTATCACGCCCGCAGCCCGCACGCGCGCGGTCAGTTGCACCGGCCCAGCGTGCATCGCGCCATCTGCGAGGTGTATCGCACTTTGGGCGTGCATTTCGACTTTGGCATTGTGGATGCGCACGAGAAGTTCGTCGGCCGGGGCTGGGAACCGGACAAAGGCCGCGCCGAATTCATCGGCAAAGTGCTGTGTGGCAACGATCTGATCGAGTTGGATTGCACTGCGTGCGAGGTGGGAGGCGAACCGCTGTGTGAATACCTGGAGGTGTTGAGGAGAATGACCCCTACGGGACTCGAACCCGTGTTTAGGCCTTGAAAGGGCCGCGTCCTAGACCGCTAGACGAAGGGGCCGCGTAGCGCGGGCGGCATTCTAGCATAGGCATGGCCCATATAATCGCGCTTCTTTAAGGAGTACTCAGCACACGCAACATGCGCATCACTGCTCGTAATCGCATACACGTTGGATCGTTTTTGACTCTGGTTGTGTTCCTTCTTGCGGCGTGCAGCCCGGCAGAATCGTCGCCGACGGCAGCCCCTACACCCTTCCAGCCACAGGTGACGATCTTTGCGCCGACGGCGGAGCCGGCTGCGATCGAGGCACCGACGGTTGAACCAACGGCCACGGCCGAGCCAGCCGCATCCAATGCTGTGAGCGACACGGCCGCATCGCCGTCGCCGGTGGCCTTGGCCGATGACGTTAACCCTTACACCGGCTTGGTCGTCACCGACACGGCCGTGCTCAATCGCAAACCGTTATTGATCAAGGTGGCGAACACGGCCGAAGTTCGCCCGCAGTCTGGCTTGGGCAGCGCCGATGTGGTGGTCGAGCACTTGTCCGAGGGCAGCATCACGCGCTTCACCGCGCTGTTTCTGACCAACACGCCGGAGCGGGTGGGGTCGGTGCGGAGCTGTCGCTTGATTGATATCGAGTTGCCGGTCATCTTCGATGCGGCGCTGGTGTGCTCCGGCACCAGCCCGGGTGTGAAGCCGCTGATGCGCAACTCGTATGCGCACAAGAACAATCTGACAATGATCAGCGACTTCGGGCCATTCGAATGCTCGACGTGCCCAATGTTCCGCACCCGTGACCGTGTGCCGCCGCACAACCTGTTTGCCAATCCAACGAACGCCTGGAAGGAGCTGGATGAGCGCGGCAACAACGTCGCTTCGACGTTTAGGGCGTGGGTGTTTGATGCAACTCCGCCACAGGGCAAAGACACCACCCAGGTAAATGTAGGTTATCGCTCAGGCACCATCGGCTGGCAATACGATGCGAAGACCGGCACATGGCTGCGCTCGCTGCGCGACCAGAAGCAGATTGACAAAAACACGGGTGAGCAGATCAGCGCGGCCAACGTCATCGTGGCGTATGCGCATCATCAGGCCACGCTCATTCAGGAAGATGTGGGCGGCTCGCGCTCGATCGAGATACAGCTTTGGGGAGAGGGGCCGGTGCGCATCTTCCGGGATGGCCGGGAGATTGGCGGCACGTGGCGGCGCAACGGCGAGGTCGGCCACTTGGAGTTTTTTGACGTAAACGGCAACAAGATTTCGCTCAAGCCGGGCAACACCTGGATTGAGATGGCACCGATCAAGGGCGACGTGCCAGTTGACACGCGTTAGTGTTGAGGCAGGCACGCGACGTCAGGGGATGCGCAACACTTGGCCCGGGACGATGAGGTTCGACCACAGCCCATTCGCCGCCCGAATGTCAGCAGCAGTGGTGCCAAAGCGCAGCCCAATGCGGAACAAGTTATCCCCGGGGCGAACGACGTAGGTGCCTCGCGCGGGGGTGCTCCCGCCTTGGCGACAGGTGATGATTGTCAAGCGCTGGCCGGGGCGTATGGCGCGGACATTGGTGATGCCATTCAACCGGGCGATGGCGTAGGTAGTAGTGTTGTAGCGTAGCGCGATCCTGAACAGGTTTTCGCCCGCTCGCACAACATGCACCACGCGCCGGTTACAAGCCACGCCAGAGCCATAGCCTGGCCCAGACGGCGGGCGCGACCCTTCGGGGAAGGGCTCGGGCAAATCGCTGTCCGGCTCTGTGATGCCGGTGTCGTCAATGAAGCCCCCTTGGTCTTGACCGTCCGATGCGATCGGGGCTGTATCTGGGATGATGACGTTTGAACTAGGCGTGGCTGCCGGCGCAATAGGGGGCGGCACGGCAGTCGCCGGCGCTGGCGCTATGGTGGGCGGTGTGGCTGTCGGGATGACCGCCAGGGTTGCTGCTGGATCGGCGGTTGGCGGCGCTGGCGGGGTGGCGGTTGGCACAGGGAAGAGCACCTGGCCTGGGATGGCTGTTGGCAACCCTTGGCTGGCGGTTAACCCAACTTGGAATCCCGTTTGTTGGCAACTTCGCAGCACGAGCGAACTCAGGATGCAGAAAAGAACCAGCGACCCGATGGTGACGATGATGGGAACGGTCGGGCGCTTTGCCTTTCCAGAATCCATAAGGGTAAGGTACACTATCTAAGGGGAAATTGCAAAGGGAATCACGCTCGATGCGAAGAGAAGAATCACCACGCCAGGAAGTGTTGTCTTGGGCCGACGTAGATGCCCTTATTGACCAATTATTGCCACAAATGGTCGGCGCGTTCGACTTGCTGGTCATGATCACGCGCGGCGGCATCATCCCTGGCGGGCTGATCGCTGAGGCGCTGAACATCAAACATATCCTCACGGCTGCGGTGGAATTCCCAGCTGGTGACGCGCCGCGCCTGCTGGCCTGGCCCAGTTTCTTGCAGTTCCCAGAGGAGGAATTAACGCGCGGCAGACGCGTATTGATCGTGGACGACGTATGGACACACGGTCGCCATATTATGACCGTGCGCGGCCGAGTAGAAGCCAGCGGTGCGCGGACGGAGACGGCCGTGTTGCATTACAAGCCAGGGGCATCACTCTTTCCGAACCATAAGCCTACGTATTTTGCTGCTGTCACGGATGCATACATAGTTTATCCGTGGGAACTGGATCGCAAACTGCGCCCCTCGCGTGTCATGTCGCCGGTGCAGTTCTAGCATCGTGCTGCCCGTATCATGAAGCCGTGGATCTGAAAAGCCTGCCACAAAACACATGTCCCCTATGCCGCGAGCCGGCGCTGGCATTAAAGGGAGATCGCTGGAAGTGCGGTCATTGCGGTTGCATCATCGAGTTTGACGCAGATACACGCCACAGCCGCATCGTGTCCTTTCCCCTGCAATATGCTGGACTCAAAGCCGCGCTGGGCGATGAGTGGCTGACGCGGCGCGAGCTGTTTGAGCGGGTGGATGAGGCCCGCCTGGCCGCAGAAACAGACCCGGAGGCCCGCGGGTCATCGTCCCTTCCACTGGGACCGATTGCGGTAGTCGCGCTGACGCTGATGGTGTTGTGCATCATGCTCAGCGCCATCGCAGCGGCGATCGTCGTCAGCCCGGCCGTTGCTCGCACCCGGCGCGCCATCTCCGCCGCATATAGGCCGACGCAGACGCCCGTCCCATCAGTGGCTGTGGTGGTGACTGAGCCGCCCGTTGTGATTGAATCGCCCGTGTTGCAGCCAACGGTCATCACGCCAACGGAATCCATCGGCGTGTCCGAGGCTGTGACGGCCACGCCTCAGCTTGTGGAAGCGCCGACGCTGACGCCGACAATGGTACTGGCCGCGCCAACTGTGGCCTTGCCACCGACAAATACACCTGTGCCGCCAACGGCAGTGCCTACAGCGCCACTCCCGCCAACGCTCACGCCAACTGTCACGCCCACGGTGAGCCTTGCAGGGACGGCAACGATCACGGCAGTCATTTCGCCCCTGACCTCACCCGTGGCAACCACGATCACGGTAACCCCGACTGTGGCGGCGCAGCAGCCACCCCCGCCGCCGGTAAACGCGACGGCCACGGTGACGCCGACCACGGTGCCCAACGGCGCAGCGATCTTCCAGGGCACGTTGCAAGTCAGCAACATCAAGGCCGTCGGCGACCCGAACCTGGCCGAGGCAGACGAGTATGTTGAGATCAAGAACATTGGCAGCCAGCCCGTATATGTAGATGGCTGGTCGCTGAAAGTCTTTTTGAACAATCAGCAGCGCGATCAGTTTGTCTTCACCAATGGCGCGGTCTTTGCAGCTGGTCAGCTTTGCCGGATTTATACGAACCTGGCTTCGGGGCCGGACAACTGCGGCTTTGCGTTTGGCTTTGCTAACGACGAACCCTTGTGGCCCAACGGTGGCGGCGCACGGGCATCGTTGTTCAATCAGCAGAATGTCGAAGTGGCGCGGTTCACGTATTGAGTTGTTTTGCGCTTGACAATCTCTGGCGGCGTCACTAATATCCCCCTGATTCAGTGCAGACTGTTCCCCTGGCTGCCTCCTGCTGCGTTTTAACGTTCATCTCATAAGGGTGTGTATAACACTAAGTCAATGGTTGCGAAGAAGCCCACCAAGAACCTGAAGCCCGTCCGCAAGGCCAGCACAAAGCCGGTCAAGCGACAGGTCAAGCGATCTGCAGTTGTCGCAGAGTCGCCGGTGAGCGCTGTACAAAATCAAGCTATTTCTGCGGTTCCAAACGTTGTTCCAACCACCAAGATGGTTTCGGCCGCAACGCTCGCCTCAATCGAGGAAATCACGGTCGAGGAGTTGAGCGGCGAAGAGCAGTTGATCAACATCGGCCGCGAGAAGGGTTATGTAACCTACGAGGACATCCTCGGTTTCTTCCCCGATGCCGAAAAGAACCTCGATCAGCTTGAAGATTTGTTCGCTGCGTTGTCGGATGCAAGCGTGTCGGTGGTGGCCAGCGAGGACGAGGCTGCCGATCAGGCCGTTGACGACGACGATGACGAAGAGGACGAATACAACGAGCGCAATAACGAGAGCCTGCTCGAGGCGATCGAAGCAGATGACACGGTCGGCCTGTATCTGAAGGAGATCGGCCGTGTTGCGCTGCTGACCGCCCCGCAGGAAGTGGACCTGGCGCAGCGCATGGAGCGTGGCCGCGAAGCACGCGAGCAGACTCAGATTGATGACAAGCTCTCTCCCAAGGATCGCGAGCGGCTCGAGTTCCTTGTGGATGACGGCATGGCGGCGCGCGAGCACCTGATCAACGCCAACTCGCGCCTGGTCATTAGCGTGGCCAAGAAGTACATCGGCCGTGGCGTTCCTTTCCTAGATTTGATTCAGGAGGGCAACATTGGCCTCATACGAGCCGCCAAGAAGTTTGACTGGCGGCGCGGCCACAAGTTCAGCACCTATGCCACGTGGTGGATTCGCCAGGCTGTAACGCGAGCCATCGCCGATCAGGGCCGCACCATCCGCGTGCCCGTGCACATGGGCGACCAGATCAACCGCCTGCTGCGCGCCAGCCATCAACTGACGCAGGAGCTTGGCCGCGACCCGACGGTGGCGGAACTGGCTGAGGCGCTCAACGTCACTGTGCGCAAGGCCGAACAGATGATCCAGGTTGCGCGCCGGCCCATCAGCCTGGAGACGCCGACTGACGATGAGGAAGAGAGCGTCCTGGGTGATTTCATCCCGGATGAGGACAGCCCCGCGCCGGCCGAGATGGTGACGACGCAGATGCTGCGTGAGCAACTGGCCGATATCCTCGATACGCTGCCGCCGCGCGAAGTGCGCATCTTGCAATTGCGCTATGGCTTGCTGGATGGCGAGACGTATACGCTGGAAGAGGTGGGCCGCAAGTTAGGCGTGACGCGTGAGCGGGTGCGCCAGATAGAGGCGCAGGCGCTCAGCCGGCTGCGCTTGCCCGCGCACGCGCGCAAGCTGCGCGACTTCCTGCGCGAGTAACTACTTTCGTCCTTTGAGAGACCCGGCTAGCCCGGGTCTCTTTGCTTTTCTGCCCTCTTCACGCGGTTATCATCGCACCCGCATGCCTTCATTGACCGACTTCGCCCGCCGCATCGGCGCGGTCGTGCGCGCTCCCCAGCAAGCCGAACCCGTTCTCGTGCGATTTGAACAAGGCTTTCATGGCGAAGAAGGCGGCTGGCGCTGGATGAGCCGCACGGGTGTGTTTGTTACGGCGGCTGGCGCACGCCGAGTGCGCTTATCGCTGACCTGCGGCCAAGCTGGCTACTACGAACGCCTCCCTTTCGCAGTTCGCATCTACGTGAACGATAGTTTGGGCGAAACGTGTGTGTTCAGTGATGGCGAGCAAACGCGCGAGGTGACGTTGCGGCTATCAACCAAGGCCGAGTCGCGCGTCCGTATCGAGGCTGAGAGCGCCTTTATTCCGTCGAAGTTTTGGATCAGCAGCGATGCGCGCGAGTTGTCTGTCCGCGTAGCCGGGGTGACGGAGGCGTCACCAGCCCCGTCGGCCAACGAACCTCGGATGGTTGATTGGCAGTGCAACATCTGTGGCCGCAATGTGCAATCGCCCACAGCGGCGCTGCACCGCGAAACGCCTTCGTGCCCGCAGTGCGGCTCGTCGGTGCGCCTGCGCGCCATCGTTCATATCCTGTCCACCGAATTGTTTGGCCAGAGCATGTCGTTGCTCGATTTGCCCGAGGATCGCACTTTGCGCGGCGTTGGGCTGAGCGATTGGGCCGGCTATGCCGATGTGCTGGCGCGCAAGTTCGATTACACCAACACCTTCTATCATCAGTCGCCCCGGCTGGACATCATGGCCACTGACCCGGCGATGGCGGGCACGCTCGACTTTTTAATCTGCACCGAGGTGTTCGAGCATGTGCCCCCGCCAGTGTCGCGCGCATTCCAAAACGCGCGGCTGCTGCTCAAACCAACAGGCGTCATGATCTTCAGCACGCCTTATGGATTGCAGGACGAGACGTGGGAGCACTTCCCCGAGCTACATCAATACGAATTGATCAAGCGCGACGGGGGCACTGTGCTGGTGAACACCACAGCTGATGGTCGCCGGCAGGAGTTTCGCAACCTGATCTTCCATGGCGGGCCGGGCGCGACGCTGGAGATGCGCATGGCGTCGCTCAACGGACTGCGCCGCGAATTCGCATCCGCGGGCTTCGCTGAACCGCGCATCTACGGCGAAGATGTTCTGGAATATGGCATCCGCTGGGGCGAGCCGTGGTCATTGCCGATGGCGGCACGGCCGGCGTGAATTTTGCGCGTGGTGCTATAACGCGCTGCATGTCCACTGCAACTGCAAAGCAAGCCTCGCCACAGGGCCTGAAGTGGTTTCAAGACGCCAAATTCGGCATGTTCATCCACTGGGGGTTGTATTCGATCCTCGGCCGCCAGGAATGGGTGATGCACATCGAGCGCATCCCCGTGCCTGAATACGAGAAGCTCGTGGGACAGTTCAACCCAACCAAGTTCAACGCCGATGAGTGGGTCAGCATCGCCGCCGACGCTGGTCAGAAATACATGGTCATCACCAGCCGGCATCACGATGGCTTCTCGATGTATGACACGGCGCTCAGCGATTACAAAGTTACGAACACGCCGTTCAAGCGCGACCCACTGGCCGAGTTGGCGAATGCCTGCGCCAAGCGCGGCGACGTCAAGCTCGGCTTCTACTCGTCGCTGCTGGATTGGCATCACCCGGCCTATCGCTTCCGTGCGGAGAGCGGGTTGGCGTGGAGCGACTACATCGCCTTCCTGCACGGCCAAGTGCGCGAGCTGTGCACCAACTTTGGCCAGATTGCCTGCCTGTGGTTCGACGGCGACTGGCCGCACCACGCCATCAACGAGAGCAACGCGTATTTCGCCGCCGGAGGCTCGTTCGAATACGAGGCGCTCTACGACATGATCCATACGCTCCAGCCCGCTGCTGTGATCCACAACAACCGGCACGAGCAGCCGTTGCCCGGTGAGGATGTGCAGGGCTTTGAGCAGGATCTGCCGGGCGAGAACAGCACCGGCTTCAACGAGACGCGCATCTTCGACTTGCCCATCGAGGTGTGCATGACCATCAACGACCACTGGGGATATCACACTGGTGACGAGAATCACAAGAGCACGCGCACGTTGATCCATAAACTCGCGCGCAGCGCGGCCTTCGGCGGCAATTACCTGCTCAATGTTGGCCCAACGCCGCAAGGCGAGATATTGCCGGCCCACGTGCAACGTCTGCGTGAGATGGGCCAGTGGCTGGCAGCTAATGGCGAGTCAATCTATGGCACACGGGCGGGCGTGTTCCAATCTGGCCGGGTGCGGCCGGATTTAGTGGCCGATGGCGGTGCCTTCGAGGCGTCGGCCGAAGCTGTCAGCACGCGCAACGGCGACACCCATTACATGCATGTGTTGAACTACACCAGCGATGTAGTCACACTCAAAAACGTCTCCGGCGATGCGGTGACCGTCACAACCGCGACGCTGCTGCGCGATGGTTCACCGGTGCGCATGTCTGCCGGTGCAGGTGGGTTGGTCACGCTCACGCTCCCGGCTGAGCAACGCGATGCACTCAACACAGTTGTGGTGCTGCGTTAGTACATGCCTCACCCGAATTCATTCACGGCCGAAGCAGTATGACGTCACCCGACGCCTCGGTGATTCCATTGTGGCCTGATGGTGCGCCAGGTTCGGAGGACTGGACGCAGCAAGAACAGGAGACCGTCATTCCCCCGCGACTAAAGGTCATTCGCAATGTCACGCAACCCAGCCTGACGGCTTATCTGCCTGAGCCTGAACGTGCGAACGGCTGCGCGGTGATTGTGTGCCCTGGCGGCGCGTGGCACTTTCTGTCCATAGACATGGAGGGCATGGATGTGGCGCGTTGGCTGACCGCTCGCGGCATTGTGGCTTTCGTGCTTCGCTATCGGCTGATACAAACTGGGGATGACTTCCCTGGAATCGTTGGCCGGAATCTCCGAGATCGAAACGCGATGGCAATGCTCATGGCACCACTGACGCCGTTGGTCATCGCCGACGGCCAGCAAGCGATCCGCATTGTGCGTGCACGCGCCGCGGCGTGGGGCATTGCGCCGGATCGAATCGGTATCTTGGGCTTCTCCGCGGGCGGCATGGTTGCCGTGAATGTTGCGCTGCACCACGATGCTTCGAACCGTCCGGATTTCATTGCCCCGATCTACACCGCCGGTTGGGAACCGGCTCCCATCCCCGCCGATGCGCCACCTGCATTTATTCTGTGTGCACACGATGACGAGATGGCCACGACGAACAGCACGCGCTTGTATGCGGACTGGACGGCTGCCGGGAAGTCAGCTGAGTTACACATCTACTCAAAAGGCGGACACGGTTTTGGGATGATGAAACAGGGTTTGCCCAGCGATGCCTGGATTGAGCGCTTCACGGATTGGTTGCAGGCACAGGGCTTTCTTGGTGTGTGAGCGGACGCCTGTTGTCTCAAGTCTTGCTCTGCCGACGGCCTGTCACTAACGACGCCACGAGCAAAACGCCGATCACCAGCGCGATGCCCATCAGCACCACGAAGATCACGTTGAAGAAGCCGGGCAGCGTGGCCAGGGGCAGGACCAGAAACAGAATCACGAAGATCAGGATCGGCCACGCACCGTTCAGGATGTTGCGATTGAAGCTTTTCATGTTGGCAACTTACCAATGCCGACTACTCCCACTTGGTGATGTCGTTCAGCGTCTTTACTTCGTCGGCGCTCAACCGATAGCCCGCCGCACTCAGCCCCTCGTTCAGTTGCCCGACGGTGTTTGCCCCGATGATCGGCGCGGTAATCACTGGGTTGCTCAGCATCCAGGCCAGCGCCGTGGCGGTGATGCTCTTGCCGTGGGCTTTGCCGATCTTGTCCAGCTTGGCGATGACGGCCTTGCCGTTGTCGCTATCGCGGTATTGCTGAATCCGTTCGTTCAACCGGGTGCCGTCACCCGCTCCGCGAGAGCCTTGCGGCACGGCGTCGCGGTATTTGCCGGTGAGGAAGCCGCCGGCCAGCGGCGAATACGGGATCACGCCGATGCCTTGATCCTTGCAGGCGGCCTGCAACTCGCGCTCGAACTCGGCGCGGTGCATCAGGTTGTAGTGCGGCTGGAGCGAATCGAAGCGCGTGAGGTTCTTTACGTCGCTCACCCACAAACTCTTCATCAGCCACCAGGCTGGGTAGTTGCTCGCGCCGATGTAGCGCACCTTGCCGCTGCGCACCATGTCGTCCATCGCCCGCAACGTCTCCTCGTGCGGCGTGTCGTAGTCCGGCCAGTGAATCTGATACAGATCCACGTAATCGGTCTGCAGGCGGCGTAGGCTGTCATCGAGCGCCTTCATCAGGTGCACGCGGCTTGCGCCGGCGTCGTTCGGCCCGTCGCCCATTGGGCTGCGGCCTTTGGTTGCCCAGATCACCTGATCGCGCGTGTGGCCGCTCTGCTTCAGCCACTTGCCCATCACCGTCTCGGCCGTGCCGCCAGGATTGCCCGGCACCCAGCGCGAATACACATCGGCGGTGTCGAAGAAGTTGCCGCCCGCGGCCACGAAGGCGGATTGCACATCAAACGAGGTCTTCTCGTCCGATGACCACAGGAACGTCATGGTGCCCAGACACAGTTCGCTGACCTTGAGGCCGGTGCGGCCCAGTTTGCGATATTCCATGTCCGTATTATCGCGGCGCGTCGCCCCAATCCGGTACCTTGAGCAATTCGCCGCCGTGCTGGGCCGACTTGTGCGCCATCACCCCGGCCGCCACATAGCGCGCCGCCTCCCAGGCGTTGATCTTCGGTGCGCGGCCCTCGACGCAAGCGGTCAAGAATTCATCCACCAGGTAAGCGTGCGAGCCGCCGTGCCCGCCCAAATCGCTGGCCAGCGCCTCGGGCAGTGCGTCGCGATAGTCGCGCGAGTCAACCTCAGTTGCCGATGTCTTGGTCAACCAGGTGCCGCGATATTCGCCGCTGGTGTCGTGCTCATAGCTGGCCTGTGTGCCAATGACGCGCACCACGCCTTCGTGGCCGGTGTGCCCATTGCGGCGCGATTCGGTGACTTGTGCAATCGCGCTGTTGCTCATCTTGAACAGCGCGACCTCGTGGCTGAACACATTGCCGGTGACGCTGTCGGCTCGGAAATAGGCATCGCCGGGCAACGCGTAGCCAAACGCCGACACTTCGACGCAGTGCGCGCCCATGATCGAGATCGGCGCGGATGTGGAGTGGGTGGGGTAGTGCATCGGCACGTCGCCGCCGGCGGCCAGCACCTCGGCCTCGCTCAGCCCCGTGCGCGCCATCTGCACCTCGATCAGGTTGCACGAGGGCAGCCACGTGTCGTGCAAATACTCGGACTCGATGAAGACGAAATTGCCGAACTCAGCGGCGCGCTTGCGGCACATCACGGTCTCCGGTCGAAAATAAGTCGTCTCGCCCATCATGTAGTGCTGGCCGGTGCGCTGGCAACAGTCAATCAGCTTGTCACACCAATCAAGAATCTCGTCGCCGCTGCCGCTCTTGGGCATGATGACTGGCACGGCGGTGTAGGCATGCTTGCCGGCCTGCATGGCTTGGATCGCCTGCGGCGCGTGCAGCCACGGTTGGGTGATGATGGCCAGCGCATTCAGGTCGCTGGCGCAGATCGCATCCAGGCTGTCGTAAGTCTCGCGCACGCCGAAGCGTTGGGCCGCGCGGGCCAACTTGGCCGTATCCAGATCACACAGCGCCACGCGGCCCACACGCGGGTGCTTCTGGAACAGCTCGACGAAGTGCGTGCCGAACTGGCCGAGGCCGACGATGCCGATGCTGAGCGAGTCGAAGTTGGTGTTCATGACAGGCACTATGCACTTTGCAGTCTATCTCTCGCAAAGAGCGCCAATTGCGCAAAATTCCTTGCGGACTTAGCAGTCTTCGCGAGAGGTTCTGCGTAACGCGAGCTTATATGTTGATGCGCCGGCCCTCACGCGCCGACTGATACGCCGCCAGGATCATCTCGATGCAGATGCGCCCGTCCTCGGCTGTGGCGATGGGCGGGCGCTTGCCGAGCAGGTAATCCACCGCTGGCCGCGCCACGCCGCGGATGCGGTTGCCGTGGGGGGTGTCGGCCGGGAAGTCCAGCCGCTCCCAATCTTGCGCGCCGGCGCGGAACAGTTTGAGCGCGGCAGCGCCGGCTGGCCGAGGCAGGCTGGACGCGGGCGAATCGCCATAGTTGTGCACAATCACACCCCTGTCGCCGTAAATCTCAGTCGTGCTCTCGGCCGCCAGCATGGTCGAGCTGTTGATCAAGACGCCCATCTCTTTGCGAGCGAAGCGAAACAGCGCCACGCCGTTGTCATCCGGCGCGGCGTCCGTCACCACGTTGTCAATCTCGGCCACCACGCTCGTCGGCCTGCCCAGCATCCAATAGAACCAGTCGGCTGCGTGTGAGGCGTCGTCCATGAACATGCCCATGTTCTGTTCTGCGTCAATGTGCCAGTTGCCCGGCTTGGCCCACGCTGGCGAGAGCAGCAGGCCGATGGCGTGGCGGCGCTTGATCAGCGCAATGTTGCCGACTGCACCCTCGTCCACCAACTGCTTCATCTTCTGGTTGACCGGGTCGCAGCGCATCTGATACAGCAGGCTGAACGGCACGCCGTAGCGCTTCACCGCAGCGCTGATCGCATCGCAGTCGGCCAGCGTCAGCGCCATCGGCTTTTGCAACAGCACGCCCTTGCCGGCCTGCGCCGCGGCGACTGCGTGTTCGGCATGTTTGACCGTCGGGCTGGTGACGAACACGGCGTCAATGTCATCGCGCCGCAGCAGCGCATTCAGGTCGGGCTCGAAGGTCAGGCCGTATTTGGCACATTGGGCTGCGCCGCGCTCGCGGTCGGCGTCCCAGCCCGCCACGACGTTGGCATCCGCGAAGTCTTTGATCGCTTCGATATAGGCGTTGACGTGGCCGTGCGCAAAGCTGACCACGCCGAGGCGAATTCGTGATTGAGACATTTGGCGATTGATGATTACCGATTTAGACAAATGCTGCCTAACTTTTCGTTGATGTTTTGGCTGTCATGCTGAGCAAAGCGAAGCATCCCGATAACGGACATCGGCTGATTTTGTATGCAGGGATTCCTCACTTCGTTCGGAATGACAACCAAATTCGACAGCAGTGAGTTGTGATCATGTAATGACCCAATGGCTCGATCACTCAATCACCAAACTTGATCCCCTGCGCCAGCGGCAGCGCATTTGAGTAGTTGATCGTGTTGGTTTGGCGGCGCATGTAGGCTTTCCACGCATCGCTGCCGCTCTCGCGCCCGCCGCCGGTGTCCTTCTCGCCGCCAAACGCGCCACCGATCTCGGCCCCGCTGGTGCCGATGTTGACGTTGGCGATGCCGCAGTCGCTGCCGGCTGCACCGAGGAACTGCTCGCTTGCGCTCAAGCTGGTGGTGAAGATGGACGACGACAACCCCTGCGGCACTTCGTTCTGCAAATAGATCGCGTGATCGAGCGTCTCGTATTCGACCAGATACAAGATCGGTGCAAACGTCTCGCGGCGCACCACGGGCGTCTGCCACGGCATTTGGATGATCGTCGGCGCAACGAAGTTCAGGCCGATGTCCGGCTGTGCTGTGCCGCCACACACAATCTCACCACCTTCTTCTTTGGCTTGGATGATGGCCGCGTGATATGCCGCCACCGCTGCTGCGGTCGCCAGAGGGCCAACCAACGTGCCCTCGCTGAGCGGATCGCCCATGCGCTGGCTGACTTGCGCATAGGCATTTCTGAGGCGCTGAATCAACTCTGCTGAGACCGCTTTGTGAACAATGATGCGCCGCGTGGTGGTGCAGCGTTGGCCAGCCGTGCCCACCGCGCCGAACACAATCGCCCGCGTCGCCAAATCGAGATCGGCGTCAGCATGCACGATGATGGCATTGTTGCCGCCCAGTTCGAGCAGCACCTTGCCCAAGCGCTTACCCACAGTTTCGGCCACATGCCGGCCCACGTCAGTCGAACCGGTGAATGACACCAGTGGCAAGCGCCGGTCGTTCAGCATCGCGTCGCCGATGGCGTCGTTTGGGCCGATCACGAGGTTGAACACACCCAGCGCGTGGTGATCGGCCATCACGCGGTTGGCGATGTGCTGCACGGCTATCGCGCACAGCGGCGTGAGCAGCGACGGCTTCCACACCACCGTATCGCCGCAGGCAGCGGCGAGGGCCGCGTTCCAGCTCCACACGGCCACCGGAAAGTTAAACGCAGTGATCACGCCGATCGGCCCCAGCGGGTGCCATTGCTCATACATGCGATGGCCGGGCCGCTCGCTGTGCATGGTCAGCCCGTAGAGTTGGCGCGACAGGCCGACGGCGAAGTCGCAGATGTCAATCATCTCCTGCACCTCGCCATGGCCCTCGGCGCGAATCTTGCCCATCTCTAGCGACACAAGGTCACCCAGCGGCTCCTTGCACGCGCGCAATTCATTGCCCAGGTCGCGGATCAGGTCGCCGCGTTTGGGGGCAGGGCGCAGCCGCCACTCCAAAAACGCGTTCTGCGCATTGCGTGCCACCAGGTCATACGCGCCCGGTGTGGCTTGAATGACTTTGGCAATTGGCGCGTTATTCGTGGGGTTGAACGAGACCAGTTCCGCGCCGTCGCGGTCGTTGATCCAGGTGTTGCCGCATGCGCCATAGTTGACGTCGGAAAGATTGAGTGTGGCGAGGATGGATTGGGCAGTGGCCATGGGTAGGATTATCGGCGCTCGAAGGAATCGCATGATGATGGGCGTTAAGCCCACATCAGGCGCACATTATTTTGGAAAGACTTGACGGCCTGCCTAAGCACGTTAGGATGATCTGCGTGGAGCGTTCAAGATGCCGCTCCAGGAGGACACCATGTCGAAAGTGAAGGGCACTGGCTCGAAGGACGACCCGTGGCAACTGAAGACCCCGCCGCTCACGTCCGACTATGCCATGTATCGCGACGATTCGCGCACACCGCCTGTGATCGTGTGCCAGGTGGGCAGCACGCAACTGCTGTATGACGCGCGGGCCATCGAAGACCTGCACGCGATGCTGAAAGCGCACGGCGATTGGATGGAGTTGGGCAGCGCCGACGAGCAGAAGCCAGCCAAAGAGGGAACGGTCGAGGCGTGGGCGCGCTCATCCAATAATCCCATCGGCGGCTGGTATGGCTTGAAGAAGGGCTTGCGTGGCCGCTTTGGTATGTATATGCCGCCGCTGATGGAGGCGCTGGGCTTGGCCGAGGTGGAGCACAACGCGCGCAACAACCGCATGCGGGCGCTGTAGCAGACTCAAGCGCTACGGCGGATAAGCGGCCGCAGAATCTCACGCTCCTGCGGGGCCAACGCACCTGTCAGCCACAACACGCCGCCATACAGTGCCAGGCCGAGCGCCAGCCCAATCAACACCAGGCCGTTCATGGCGAAGACACCTGTCACGGCCGCCAACGCCCCGGCTGCCAGAAACGGCTTGGCCAACGCCTCGACCCAGTTGACCGGCGCGATGTGCCGATGCACGTAGACGTAGAAGGCCGCGCCCTCAACGATCTCGCTGAAGATCGTCACCACGGCCGCTGCGACGAACGAGAAGATCGGGATCAACAGCGAGTTGGCAACGATGTTGAACGTCAGGCCAATGACGAAGGCGCGGGTGAGGGCGCGTTGTTGGCCAGCCGCGATGAGCGCGTAGTTGGTCACGCTGTTGATCCAGCCGATCGGCATGCTCCAACACATGATGGCCAGGGCGATTGCGCCTTCGGGCAGAAACTCGCGCCCGCCCAGGATGCCGATCATCGGCTCGGCCAGAAACGTGGTCGTCACGGCCAGGGGCAGCGACACCATCACCAGCAACTTGAGGGCCAGGGTGTAGCTGCGCGCCAGCGTCTGGTCGCGCTGCAGGGCCATGCGGCTCATGGCCGGGAAGAGCGATTGGGTGAAGAAAGCCGGGATGATGTTGAACGCGTCAATGAACTTGTAGGCCGCGCTGTAGTAGCCCACTGCCACCGGTCCCTTGATCGCCTGCAAAAGCGGCACATCCACCTTAAAGAACAGCGTCGCCAGCAGGTGGTTGAGCATCAGGGGGAAAGACTCCCGCAGAATTTTGGATTTTGGATTTTGGATTGTGGATTGATCGGAATTGGCAATCGGCAATCGAAAATCGAAAATTCTTCTGGCTGCGACGATGAGGATCACCAGCGTGATGAGGTTGACGGCCAACGACGTTACGCCCAGGCCGATCACGCCCCAGCCAGCCAGCAGCAGCGCCGCGCCGATGGCGGCCTTGAGCAGCGCGCTGACGATGGTGAGTGCCGCCGGCACCTCGGCGCGCTCATGAGCAAAAAATACCGCGCTCAGGCCGGTGGCCAGGCTGCTGGGAAATTGGCTGAGCACCAGCAGCGCGATGACGATGGCGAGCGCGGTGTTGCCGCGCGATGCCTCGAAGATCACGAGCAGCAGCATTACCGGCAGCGCAGCCAACGCCAGCAGCATGCGCAGCCGGCTGGTCTGCGCCAGATACGCGCCGCTGTTGGCTTTGTCGCGGCTGACCTCGCGGGTGAGATAGGTGTTCAGGCCGAAGTTCATCACGATCTCGAACCAGCCCACGATGACCACGGCGAAGTAGTAGTTGCCTGCGCCCTCTGGGCCTAACACGCGCAGCATCAGCAGCGCAAATGCAAAGTCAATCAGCCGAGCAACGATGTTGAAGCCGGTGAGGATGGCGCTGTTGCGGGCGACCAGGCGCACGCCCGTTGCGCTTACGCTCTTCTTTTCGCTGCGCGGCCAGTTGCGCCACAAATAGATGCCGCCCAGAAATAGCAACCCGGTCAGGGCGATGAAGCTGCCAAACGCGCCGATCTGAAACGACTGCGGCGAGTAACGAAAGCGCACCGTCACTGCGGTTTGTTGTTTGTTGTTTGTTGATGCCTCGCTGGCACCGAGCTGAACACCACGAAAGTTGCCGTTGACAGTGGTAATGGGCGCTTCACGCTCGGCGCTATCGGGCGCGCCAAGCGGGCGCACAAATGCGCGCCAGCCGGGGAACATGCTGTCGTTCAGGATCAGCCAGCTTGGGCCGCTGATCTCCGCATCCACCCACACCTCGTTGTTCTTGTAGCTGGTGATCGTAGCGGGTGCAAAGGCCGCCGCCGATTTCGCCTCCGTTGCAAGTGCAAAATCAGATGTCGCGACCAACACATGCTTGCGCGGGTCAACCGATTGGATCGTCTGAGCGAACCACGCGTTGGGCCTTTCAGATGGCGACTCGCCCGGCGGGTAGCTGGCCGTGAGATCGGGCGTGACCGTGCTGCTGAGCGGCATGACGTAGGCGCGCGGTAGGGCGCGCGTGTTCTCGTAGATTAGCGTGCCGCCGTCGTCGAAGACTTTTTTGTAGCCGGGGTTGTCAATCGGCGTCGCTGCCTCGGCCACCACGAATTTCATGCCCAGCAAATCGAGCAGCGGTGAATCCAGGCTTTGCGGATTCTTGATCGGGCCGATGCGGTTGTAGAGCAAATCATCCTGCGGCTCGATGGCCGCCATGAAGTCTGTGTATTGCCTGGGGATGATCGAGTCGTAGCCGCGCACGTCTTCGATGCCATAGCGCCAGCCCATGTTCATGTTCATCGGCTTGAAGGCGGCGCTGCCGGCTGGCTCAAAGGCTGTGTAGCGCCACTGGCCGGGTTGCTGTTGCAAAAACTGAATTGCATCCGGCGTGTCGTCGAGCAGCGTTGGGTTGACCGAGGGATTGAAGCCGACATAGCCGATGTTCATGTCGAGCACCAGCAGGGCGATAGCCGCGACTGGCGCGAACCGCAGCAACGCCGAGGGCGTCTCGCTTTGGCTGCGCCGCCGCTGGATGAGCAGCAGCCACACCACGCTCGACACGATCAACGTCGCGCCGAAGATCAGCACATTGCCGCCCGTGTAACTGAAGAAAGCCTGGGGTGTGGCGAAGCCGCGCTGGGGCAGGGGATCGCTCAGGGCGCGCGCGAACACCGGCTCGATCACAGGCCACATCAACCGCGCTGCTGCAAGGCCGATGATTGCCAACACGCCGATGGCCATGCCGGCATACGGCGCGATGAGTGTTGCGCGCGAGAACTGGACCGGCGCGGTCGGCAGGCGCATGCCGCTCAACTTCGACCGTGCTGCGCGCGCCTCGGCCAGCAAGCCATCAAAGCCATATGCCGCCAGCGCGGTCAGGCAAAACGTCAGCGGGATCTTCCAACGATACGGCGAGTGCAGTTGGCTGATGCCGGGCAGGCCGTAATACAGCACAGCGTAGAAGACGGTGCCGAAGACGAACAGGAGAGATGCCACCGACAGGGCGATGAAGAACCACGCGGGGAAAGTCTTGCGGCCTTGCGCCTGCGATGGCTGTTTGTTGAACAAGCCCCGCACGGCGTTGGCAATAGCCATACCCGCGAACAGCAGCGTGATGAGGCCGATATAAACCGCGCCCTCGACGTGATCCTTGATGCCCCACCACGTGTTGCCGCTCTGCGTCGCCACCGGCTGCATGCTGAACGTGAATAGGTCGAAGTAAGTGTGATGGGCCGGGTTGCCGAAGATGTTTGGCATCAGCCACATCAGCACATAGCGTTCGGGGAAGCCGTAGCTCAGCACCTGCTCAAAGGTCGAGCGGCCCGCGCCTCGGAAGTTGCGCGTCACCAACTCCAGCAGCGGCAGGATTTGGATCGCAGCCAGCACCAACCCAGCGCTGCCCATGATGACCAGCCAACCCACGCGGCCAGCCAGGTACTTGCCATCCACGCGCAAGTTGCGGAAGCCGATAATTGTGCTGATGCGCCAGATGCAGAACACAATCACGACGAGCGCGGTGTAAACCATGATCTCGACATGACCGGCCAGCGCCATCATCGCCACGGCAAACGCGCCGATCACGACCCACGGCATGGATGAGGGCCGGCCGCCCAGCGCGGGCGATTGCTGGATGATGCGCTCGCACATCGCCAGGATCAGTGGCAGCCACGACGCCGCAGCGATGATCATCGGGTGCACCGGCGACACGAGCATGAAGCCGCTTAATTGCCATGCCGCGCCGCCGAACAACGCGCTCATGCGCTTCAGGCCAAACGTGCGCAAGAAGATGAACATGAACACGCCAGCCACCCCAAGCTGCAAGACCGTGAACCAGCCGTAGGCCGCTGGCAGCGGCAGGATGAGATACAGCACGCTGAGCGGATACAACATCGAGTGTTGACCTGCCGCGATGAATGGCGCGCCGGCAAACGTATATGCGTTCCACAACGGAAGTTCACCGCCGCGCAGCGCATTTAGGGTGTGCGTCTTCCACTGATAGTTCTGCAGAATCAGGTCATCGAGCAGCGCGTTATGCGGCGCGCCGACGCCCAACTGTGCGGCCATGGTGCGAAAGGGCTGATACTGGAACAGGTTGTCAACCGGGAGCAGCGTTTGACCGCCGAACGTGACCGAGAGAAAGAGCGTCAATGGCAGCAGCATCAAGACGAGGATGCATGCCGCCGTGGCGATGCGAGGGCGCTTCGACCATGACAGCAACGATTGCATTGCGCAACTATCTTACCCTACGGATAGCCTGCGCTAAACCTTAAATGACCTGCGCTTCAACCTTAAAAACCTAGTGTTGCCACATGTGGTGCGAGTTGTATAATGCCGCGCGCTTCAAGGGGGACTTGAAGCTGTTGATGTGCTTACACATGCACTCACCGGCAGCCTGACGCGATATCGCTGCCAAGCTGTTCCGTCATCTATGAAGATTGCAGCAACAAAGATCCTGCTCGTTCAGGGTGGGTTAGGCGATTCGGTTGGGCCGATTCTTGAACGCTACGGATATCGTGTGGCGTGGGTGCGCACCGCGAAGAATGCGTTGACGCGCGTCGCGAACGAGACGCCTGCGCTGGTGGTCATTGACCTGCCATCGCTGCGCGTGAGCGCCGAGAAGCTGTGTCAGGCCATCAAGCGAACGAAAGACGTGCCTGTGCTGTTGATCGGCGCCGAACCTGTGTCGGCCAATGGCACAGCCCCATCCGCGTATGATGGCTGCGCTGACGCGTTTGTGCCACGGCCATTGCAGTTGCGGCGTTTGCTCTCGCGCGTAGAACGGTTGATGCCGGAAGGCCAGGCTGTCGAACTGCGCTGTGGCGATCTGGTCTTTCGCCCTGCGGATGGCATTTTGCGCAAGCGCAGCGAGGAACAATATCTCAACCCCAAGCTGTCCAAGCTGTTGCAACTGTTCATGCAGCGCCAGGGCGAAATCCTGCCGCGCAAGCTGCTGATGCAGCAGGTGTGGGACACCAGCTATTTGGGCGATACGCGCACGCTCGATGTGCACATCCGCTGGCTGCGCGAGGCCATTGAAGACAACCCCACCGAGCCAGCCTATCTGCACACCGTGCGGGGTCAGGGCTACAGGTTCGACAATCCCAAGAGAAAATGAAGATCATCGTCACCGGCTCCATCGCATACGACTACCTCATGAGCTTCCCTGGCTCATTCGCCGAACACATCCTGCCCGAACATATGGCCCGCGTCAGCCTGAGCTTTCTCGTGGACAGCATGGAGAAGCGGCGCGGCGGCTGCGCGCCGAACATCGCCTATACCCTGGCGCTGCTGGGTGAACGCCCGGCGCTTATGGCTACGGCTGGTCAAGACTTCGCCGACTACCGTCAATGGCTCGAGTCCATCGGCGTGGACACACAGTTGACCAGGATCGTTGACCATAAGTTCACCGCGTCCTTCTTTTGCAGCACCGATTTGCACAACAATCAGATCGCCTCGTTCTACACCGGCGCAATGGCCGATGCGAAGGACTTGTCGTTCAAGTCGCTCGCTGAGAAGCCAGACCTCGTCATCATCTCGCCCAACGACCCGCAGGCGATGATTCAGTATGCCCAGGAGTGCCATGAGTTGGGCATCCGCTTCATCTACGACCCCGGCCAGCAGGTAGCCCGGTCGAGCGGCGAAGAACTGCGCGCCGGCATCATCGGTTCGAACATTCTCATTTGCAATGACTATGAGTTAGAGGTCATTCGCCAGAAGACCGGCCTGACAGAGGCCGACGTGTTGTATCAATCGGAGGCGGTCATCGTCACCAAAGGCGAGAAAGGTTCGACCATCCTGACGCAGGAGCATCGCATTGACGTGCCGGCCGTGCCGGAGGACAAGATCGTTGATCCGACCGGTGTGGGTGATGCCTTCCGCGGCGGTCTGCTGAAGGGCCTGGCCATGCAGGCTGATTGGGAGACGTGCGGCCGGCTGGGCAGCGTGGCCGCGACTTACGCGCTGGAATGCGTCGGTGGGCAAAGCCACTCGTATTCATGGGCCCAATTTAGGTCGCGCTACGAGGCGCACTTTGGTTCGTTGAATGGGTTGGCGCACTAGCGCGCCAGCCTCGTATACTTGCGCCCGTTTGTTTGTAGCCAGAAGAACACAAGCCGCTTGACCCCTAACCCCTAAAGGGGAACACAGTGCCGCCGTAAGTCGGCATGCTCGCCCCTTTAGGGGTCGGGGGTAAGCAGCCTGGAGTCCCGGTGCTTTGTGTCTTTCGGAACGCCCCTATGGGGAAGGTGAAGTTGTTCAAGTAAGTAAAGGAGACACAAATCATGAATTTCGACGTTAAAGACATCAATCAAGCCACCTCCGGCCGTTACAAGATCGAGTGGTCGGAGAACGAGATGCCGGTGCTCAAGGCCATCCGCGAGCGCTTTGCCAAGGAGCAACCGCTCAAGGGCATCAAGGTGAGCGCGTGCCTGCACGTGACCAGTGAGACGGCGGCGCTGATGCGCACGCTGCAAGCTGGCGGCGCGGACATCGTGCTGGTGGCCAGCAACCCGCTCAGCACGCAAGATGAAGTGGCCGCGTCGCTCGTCGCCAATGATGAGATCCCGGTTTACGCCATCAAGGGTGAGGACAACGCCACCTACTATCGCCATCTCAACGCCGCGCTCGACCATCATCCACAGATCACGATGGACGACGGCTGCGACCTGGTGAGCGTGCTGCACAAAGAGCGCGCCAATCAGGTGCCCGAAGTGATGTGCGGCACCGAGGAGACCACCACCGGCGTGATTCGCTTGCGGGCGATGGCCGCCGACAAGGCATTGCGCTTCCCCGTGCTGGCCGTGAACGACAGCATGACCAAGCACTACTTCGACAATCGTTACGGCACCGGCCAGAGCACGATGGACGGCGTGATCCGCGCCACCAACATCCTGCTGGCCGGCCGCAACGTGGTCGTCAGCGGCTATGGCTGGTGTGGCCGTGGCGTGGCCAGCCGCGCGCGCGGTCTGGGTGCGCAGGTCATCGTCACCGAGGTCAACCCGCTCAACGCCCTCGAGGCGCTGATGGACGGCTTCCAGGTCATGCCTCTGGCCGAAGCTGCCAAGAAGGGTGATGTATTCATCACCGTCACCGGCGACAAGAACGTGCTGGACAAGGAACACTTCGAGGTGATGAAGGACGGCGCGATCCTGAGCAACAGCGGCCACTTCAACGCCGAGATCAACATCCCCGCGCTGAAAGACCTGACCAACGGCGAAGACCCGCGTCTGGTGCGCCCGTTCGTCGAGCAGTTCACGCTGAAGGATGGCCGCAAGATCAACCTGCTGGGCGATGGCCGCCTGATCAACCTCGCCGCCGCCGAAGGCCACCCGGCCGCGGTGATGGACATGAGCTTCGCCAACCAGGCCCTCGGCGTGGAATACATGCTGCGCAACTACAAGGACTTGCAGCCAAACGTGTATACCATCCCCGAAGATGTAGATCGCGAGATTGCCCGCCTGAAGCTGGAAAGCATGGGCGTGAAGATTGACACGCTGACCGAAGAGCAAGCCAAGTATCTGGCGAGCTGGGAAGAAGGCACCTGATGCCAATGAAACCTCTGGGGTCTGTCAGACCCCGGAGGTTTGTTTTGCGTTACTTCAATCGTCGCGCCTTCCCGGCGTTGGCCTGCTTCTTCAACTGCTCCATGCGACGCAGGCGCTTAGCCTCTTTGGGATCGAGCTTGGGTTGGGGTGGGGGCTTGGGCGCGGGTTCAGGCTCCTTGAACACGGTTAGCCATTCATCCAACTCCGCCTTTGAGATGGCTGGCTTTTCAGTTGGCGCGGGTGTGCTCAATGCCTCCTGCAATTCGCGCGCAAATTCCTCCGACGAGCGCACGTTCTTCACCCCGCACTGCCGCGCGAAGTTGGCCACGGCTGCGTCGGACGTAACCACGATCAACCCCTGCCGGTCTTTGGCCTGCGCCACGCGTTCCCGGATCACGTCGTCGGCCTTGCGGCCCATCGTAGCGAACACGATCTCCAGTTTGCGCAGCTCATAGCGGTCGTCTGACCAGGCGAACCATTCGCTGTGTTTGGGCGGGTCGAACACCACCGTGGCCTGCTTGCCGGTGCGCTGGACGTATTGCTTGAGCTTGGCGATGAGTTTGTCCTCATCGTGGGGGTCGCTCAGTTTCACGTCGGGCAATTTGCCGATCAGATTGTGGCCGTCAATCAGCACAGGCATGGCGCGATTTTAGCGTGCGTGATTGCCCAAAGACAGAAGATCAGCGCCGCTGTCTCGACTGCGGCGCAAGCATTCCGAGCGGAGAAATGCCGCGACTGCGGCGTTTCGCAGTCGAGGAAGCGCCTCCGCTCGACATGCTTGTCATTTCATGATTAGGTACTTCCTAGCGTGCGTGCGCACCTCGAATGCGTGTATATTCGCGGCAGCTGAATGGCAACTTGATTGCCAGATATGTGAGGTTGAGCCGAGGCATGGACATCGTCGTTTACAAATCCGAGAACAAGCCCATCATCGCCGTGCTGCGCGTGGCCGAAGAGATCAACATGGCGTCGTTCCCAAAGATTGACGCAGCGGCGCGCGCCGAAATCTCCAGCGGCACGCGCAATGTGGTGATTGACCTGACCGGCGTGCCCTACATGACCAGCGCCGGTATCCGCCTGCTCAACGGCCTATTCAAGCTCCTGCGCCAGGACACCCCGGCCGAATCCGACGAAGCCATCTCCCAGGGCGTGCGCGACGGCAGTTTCCATTCGCCGCATCTCAAACTGGTCAACCCCAACGCCTCGGTGCGCGAAGTCCTCAAGACCTCTGGCATGGACATGCTGCTTGCAATCTACCCGACCGTCGAGGAAGCGGTCGCGTCGTTCGGATAGAACATCCGTCCTATAATCGCGCCCGATGGCCAACGACGATTCTTCATCGAACAACCGCATGGTCTCGGGCGAAGGTCAGCCGGGCGACGACGGCGCGCTCGACCGGGCGCTGCGCCCGCAGACGCTCGACGACCTGATCGGCCAAGACAAGGTGCGCGATAACCTGCGCACCATGATCTACGCGGCTAAAAGGCGCGGCGACGCGCTCGATCATGTGCTCATCTATGGCCCGCCGGGCCTCGGCAAAACGACTTTATCGCACATCGTGGGCAACGAGATGGGTGCGGCGGTGCGCGTGACCAGCGGCCCGGCCATCGAGCGCGCGGGCGACCTGGCGGCCATCCTCACCAACCTGCGCGCCAACGACATCCTGTTCATTGACGAGATTCACCGCCTCAACCGCGCCGTCGAGGAGGTGCTGTATCCGGCGATGGAAGACTACGCGCTCGACATCGTGATCGGCAAAGGGCCGAGCGCGCGCAGCGTGCGGCTGAAGTTGCCGGCCATCACCGTCATCGGCGCGACCACGCGGCTGGCGCTGATGACCGCGCCGCTGCGCGCCCGCTTTGGCGCGACCTTCCGTGTGGACTTCTATCCGGTCGAGGCCATCGAGAAGATCGTCTCGCGCGCAGCGCAACTGCTCAACACGCCGGTTGACCCGGATGCACTGACCGAAGTCGCGCGCCGCAGCCGAGGCACACCGCGCGTGGCGCTGCGCCTGCTCAAGCGCGTGCGCGACTATGCCCAGGTAAAGGCCGACGGTCGCGTGACTGCCCCGTTGGCGGTCGAGGCGTTGAATTTGCTTGAGGTGGACCCGCTTGGGCTAGATGACCTTGACCGGCGTGTGCTCAAGACCATCATCCAGAAGTTCAACGGTGGGCCGGTTGGGTTGGAGACCATCGCAGCCAGCATCAGCGAGGAGAGCGACACGATCATGGATGTGGTCGAGCCGTATCTGCTCCAACTTGGCTTCCTCGACCGCACGCCGCGCGGGCGCATCGCCACCCAGCGCGCCTACGACCACCTCGGCATCAACTACACCCCGCCGGCGCAACCGTCGCTGCTCTGATGGCGAATGCACCCTTTGGGAGAGGGAAGGGGTGAGGGTGCAGGGATAATGCTCCAATGCTGAAGCATGTGTTGATCGCGGCCGGTGTGCTGACTGTGATGGCGTGGGCGGCCTTGCCCGCTCAGGCAGCGCGGCCATCGCAAATCGCACCCAGCGTGCAGATCACCTCACCCGCTACTCAACCCGGCAATGCGTTCAGGATGACGCGCGCCACAGCGCCGATGCTGTTTGCCGTCAATGCCACCAGCCCGGATGGCATCACGGCCATCGAACTGCTGGCCAACGATCAGCCGGTTGCCAGCAAGCCAGTGAATGGCCGCACCAGCGCCAACGTCATCCTGCCCTGGCAGCCTGCGGCCAATGGTGATGTGCAAATGGTCGCGCGGGCGACTGACCGGGCCGGTCGCCAACTCAGCTCGCCAGCGTTCGTGTTGCCAGTGCGCGGGGCCGAAGGGCCGATTGGCTCGATGATCCAAGTGCCGGACGGCATGTTCAAGATGGGCGACAACGCAGGCGCGCCGGAGGAGAAGCCGGAGGAGAAGCCGGAGGAGAAGCCGGAGGAGAAGCCGGAGGAGAAGCCGGAACGTGAGGTGCGGCTGCCGGCATTTCAGATTGATCGCTACGAAGTGACCGTCGGCGAATTCCGCCAATTTGTACGCGCCACCGGCCATCAGACCGACGCAGAGAAAGCCGGCAAACCCGCCAGCGAGACGTGGCGCGCAGACAACATCGGCTCGCGCTTTGACCACCCCGTGCGCTTTGTGTCGTGGTGGGACGCCGACAAATACTGCCGCTGGGCGGGCAAGCGGCTGCCGACCGAGGCGGAGTGGGAGCGGGCGGCACGTGGTCAGGACGGCCGCAGGTTTGCCTGGGGCAACGACTTTGACGCGGCGCGCGTGGCCCCCATCACGGACACGACGCCGGTCGGCTTCTTCTTTAACAACGGCAGCCCAGTCGGTGCCTATGACATGAGCGGCAACGTGTGGGAATGGGTGAACGATTGGTTTCAGCCGGACTATTACGCGCAGAACCAGAACGACAATCCACAAGGGCCGCAGCAGGGCGATCAGCGCGTCATCCGCGGAGGCAGCTTCACCAACGGCCCGGATGACTTGCGCGTGACCCGTCGCATCAAGGATGATGCCAGCCGCGCCAACCGCGACGTCGGCTTCAGGTGTGCAAAGTAACTGATGTCACGCACTTTGCAGAGTGTCTCTCGCAAAGAGCGCCAAGTGCGCTAAATTTCTTTGCGGACTCGGCGGTCTTCGCGAGAGGCTCTGCGTAATGTGAGCAAAGTAACCAAAAGGAGTACTCATTGTGTCTGTAAAACTTCGCAGGATTGGGAAGAGCGACTTGCATGTGTCGCCGCTGTGTTTTGGCGGCAATGTGTTTGGCTGGACGATTGACGAAGCGACCTCATTCGAGGTGCTGGATGCGTTCGTCGCGCATGGCGGCAACTTCGTGGATTCGGCCGACGTGTATTCGACCTGGGCACCGGGCAACGTCGGCGGCGAGAGCGAGCTCATCCTGGGCAATTGGATGAAGGCGCGCCGCAACCGCGACAAGATCGTGGTGGCTACCAAAGTCGGCAGCAAGATGCCCAACGGCGAAGGGCTGAGCCGGGCATGGATCATGCAGGCGGTCGAGGATTCGCTGCGCCGCTTGCAGACCGATGTGATTGACCTGTATCAGGCCCACATTGATGACCACAAGACGCCGCTTGAAGAGACGTTGGCCGCATTCGACGCGTTGGTCAAGCAGGGCAAGGTGCGCGCCATCGGCGCGAGCAACTACGACGGCAAACGCCTCGACGACGCGAACGACATCAGCCATAAGCATAAGCTCGCGCGCTACGAGTGTTTGCAGCCGAAATACAACCTCGTCGCCCGCGAATATGAACACGATCAGGAGCCGGTGTGTCTGGCGCATGGCATCGGCGTGATTCCCTATTCGTCGCTGGCGAGCGGCTTTCTCACCGGCAAATACCAGCCAGGTCAGGCGCTGCCGCCTTCCAAGCGCGCCGGCGGGGTGGAGCAGCGCTACTTCAATGACCACGGCTTTGCCGTTCTGGCCCAGGTGGAGGCGACGGCGAAAGCGTTGAACGCAACACCGGGACAGGTGGCGCTGGCGTGGTTAATGGCAAGACCGAGCATCACAGCGCCCATCGCCAGCGCGACCAGCGTGCAGCAGGTTGAGGAGATGATGAGTGCGATTGAGTTGAAGCTGCCGGAAGGCATGTTGACGTAGGGGCGTGTTTCCCACACCGCAAAGCATCTCGAGCGGAGTCCCACGGCCACTTGGTGGCTTGGGACTCCGCTTGAGACACTTTCGCGTTTTAGAGGGTGCTGTAGTTGTTCGGATTCCCACTACGTGATCAACCCTGGCGGCAGGTGATCTACGCGGTTCTGATACTGAATCACCACGCTCTCTCCCTCGGCCTTCGGAAAGTCAATCCGCGAGATGGCCGTGTTGTTCATGAGGAAGAAGACGGCGTGCGGGTCCGGCATGTGCAGCAGCGCGGCCATGAAGTGACGGTAGAAGTTGCCGTGGCTGACGACGGCGACGATGTCCTCGCTACTGCCATGTCTTTCCAGTATTTCGGCCAGCACACGCTGGGCGCGGATGGGGTGCTGGTCAAACTGCTCGAACGGCCGATTCCACCAGCCGTGCGCGTTGAGTGAGTCGTGCAGCACGAGGGCAGGGTAGGCCGCCTCGAAGTGAGCGCGGTTCTTGCCCGGCAGGCCGATCAGGTTCCCATCAACGTCCTCGTTGAAGATGCCGCCGGTCTCGTGTATGTCCTCCCACGAATGCACCGGCAGGCCGAGCGACTCGCCGGCAGCCAGCGCGGTTTCGATCGAGCGGATCATCAGGCTGGTGTAGAGGTGGGTGATGCCGAAGCGGTTGCCGCCTTGTGCGAGAAAAGCGGCCAGTAGCTGCGCCTGCTGCTGGCCGATGGCGGTGAGTTCGGGATCGTCGCTGCGGCCAACGCTGGCACCGGTCGCGTCCCACAGTGCATTGTTGGCCGATTGTCCATGGCGGATGAAGTAGAGCTGCATTGATGGGCGATCATACTCAACCAAAGCATCACGCCCTTCAAAGGCTATCCACGCCGCACGATCCGCATGGGCATACCGTTGCGCGAGATCAGCGTGCCGGCCATGTCAAGCTGCGGCTTGTGCGCTGGGTCCGTCAATTGCGGTGCGAATCGCCGCGCCAGCATCGCCAGCAGCAGATGCGACTCAAACAGCGAGAAGTTGTTGCCGATGCAGATGCGTTGTCCGGCTGCGAATGGATGATAGGCATACGGGTGTTGCGCCGCTTCGCGTTCCGGCGTCCAGCGGTCGGGGTCGAACCGCTCCGGGTCATCCCAGAAATCGGGATGGCGATGCGTCAGAAAGGGCGAAAGCAGCATGCGCGAGCCAGCCTCGATCATTTTGCCGTCCATCGCATCCGGTCGCACAGCGTCGCGCGCATAGATCGGCGCGGCGGGATACAGCCGCAACGTCTCCTTGATCACCTGCAACGTGTAGGGCATGCGCTTTAAGTCCTCGACGGCCGGCCATCGGTCGCCCAGCACGGCGTCAATCTCGGCGTGCATCCTGGCCGCAATGTCCGGATGCTTCGCCAGCGCATACCAGGTGAAGGTCATGGTGCGCGCCGTGGTCTCGTGGCCGGCGAAGAACATGGTGATGGACTCATCTCGCAAGAGCGCGTCGGACATTGCCTCGCCCGTCTCTTCATCGCGTGCCAGCATAAGCTTGGTCAGCAAGTCGTTCGGCCACTGCTCCGTCGGCATCGCCCGGCGCTGCGCGATCACGCCTTTGATGTAGGCGTGGACGCGCTGGCGTGCCAGGTGATAGCGGCCGTTCTTGCCGATCTTCAGCCACAACGGCAGCCTGAATGGATTGTTCGCAGCCGTCGAGACGAACTGGATCATTGTCTCAACGTCCTCTTTCAATTCCAGCAGCGTCTCGTCGGACTCGGTGGTGAACAGGCTTTTGAGAATGATGGACGCGGTGATAAACATCATTTCGTCCAGCATCTCGACCGGCTCGCCACGCTCAGCGCTGGTCTTCGCCTTCGTATCCCAGCGTTCGATGAACTGTTGCGCGTCGTGCAGCATGATCGGCATGAATTGCTCCACGCCGCGCGGGGTGAAGAAGGGTGACATCAACTTGCGTTGCCTGCGCCACACCTCGCCTGTCGAAGTCAATACGCCGTCGCCCAGCAGCAGTTCGCGCACCGTGTCATAGCTTTCGAGCTTGTCGTAGTTGTCGCGATTGGTGAGGCTGATATGCCGCACGTGCTCTGGATGCACGGCCAGCACCATCTTGCGCGAGCCCATTTCGATGCGCAGCAGGTCGCCGTGCTGCCGCCACTCGTCGGTGAGAAATTGAAGGAAGCCTTTGCGCTGAATATCCCGCACTGCGTCGAGCACGAACGGGCTCTTGCGCCCAGGCAGTTCATCTGCGATGTGTGAAGTTGTAGCCATCGTCATAGAAGGAGGCAGTCTAGGCGACGTTGATGAGCGGCTGATGATTCTGCCGGCCAGACTGGATTGCACCTGCGGCCACGTGCCAGACGACGAGGAATTCAACTGTGACAACTGGTGTAAGGCCGGGCGCACTTTCGTCAGCGCTGGATTGAGTGTTTGACATTGCCCTCTCGTATGCTTAAATCCTGCGCTGCTGCTATTTATCATTAACGTCAAGCAGTGAGTGCTAAGGCGACTGGAATTCACCGTCGCTTCAGGAACCACAGGAGGTTCGACCAAATGTCCAAGAAGATCTCTCGACGTAATTTCTTGAGCGCGGCCGGCACACTGGCCGCAACAGGTCTGTTGGCCGCATGCGCTCCGCCCCCAGCGGCAGCGCCGGCTGCCCCGGCTGCCCCAGCCGCCCCGGCCAGCGGTGAGCAACCCGCCGCCAGCGCACCCACCGAAGCGCCAGCAGCAGCGGGCGCAGTCAAGCTGAAGTGGGACACGTTCCGTGGCCCCGGCACAGGCTGGAACGAGGAGCGCATCACGACGTTCGTCGAGAAGAACCCTAACGTCGAGATCGAGTTTCGCCCGCTCACCGGCGCGAGCCAGCAGGATAACTACGGCAAGATGTATGCCCAGTTTGCTGCGGGTGATTTGGGTGATGTGGTTGCGTTCGACCCGTCGCATTTCCACTTCTGGCGCGCGATCAACAAGGACATCATCGGCCCGCTGGATGACTTGATCGCCGCTGATAAGACCGACCTCACCCAATGGTTCGACAAATTCATCGAGCTGCAACGCTTCGGCGGCAAGATTTACGGCTTGCCGAGTTGGGGCTGGGCCGGCCAGGACACGATGGTGATCAACAACGTCCATTTGAAGGAAGCCGGCATTAATGCGCCCGATCCCACGGGCTACGAAACGTCCATGGACACGTATGCCGAGTGGGCGCGTAATCTCTTCAAGAAGGATGAGCGTTACGGCATGGCGATTACCTTCGACGAGGGCCACCTGGTCACGCTGACGCGCGCCTTCAACGGCGACCTGATTGACGCCGAGGGCAAGAAGTCGTTGCTGATGGACGACAAGAACGCGCAGGAGGGCCTGCGCTGGGCCTACAAGCTGGCGGTTGAGGACAAGGTGTTGCCTCGCCCGGCCGACATGCAAGACGCTGCGGCGGCGCTGCTCGACGGCAAGCTGTCCATCTTGTGGGGTGGGTCGCTCAACGTCCGTAACTTCAAGCGCGACATCAAGGACGCAGCAAAAGCCGAGGCGACACAGGGCCTGTTGCCCATGCGCACCGATAACCGCCCAGCCAGCCAGATTCGTGGCGGCACATGGAACGTCCTCAAGTCGTCGCCGCATCAGGCCGAGGCGTTCCAGTTCATCAAGCACATCACCGATGCCGAAGGGGCGCTCGGCTTCAATCTGGTCGCCGGGCAGGGCGCCTTCGTGCGCCCGGACGTGGTGCAGGAACTCATCAAGAAAGACCCTGTGCACGAGTGGTTCATCCCCAACCTCGAAAACGGCATCCCTGCGCATGCGCCGGCCAACTCGCGCGGCCGCGAGTACACCGATGCGTGCGTGCAGTGGGCCACCAAGATGATGGACCCGAACGAGAACATCCCCTTCGAGCAAGGCTTGCAAGACCTGCACGACAACATCCAAAAGGTATTGGACATGGAACCGGCGTAGTTGAACGCGCGCCGATGCTGATTCACGCCGCCCGCGCAGAAGTGTGCGGGCGGCGTTTAACTTTCTCCAATGGCAAACGCGAGTGTGAGCATGAAGACGGGCGGGGCAGGCGTGCGACGGCGCATATCGCCTCAGCAGAAGCGTCAGAACCTATACGGCTATCTGTTCATGACGCCGTGGTTGCTGGGCTTCTTCGGTCTGTTCGTGGGGCCGGGGTTGTATTCGCTGTATCTCAGCTTTACTAAATACGACGTGCTGAGCACGCCGGAATTTATCGGCCTCAAGAACTACGTCGAGATGTTCACCAACGACGACTTGTTCTGGCCGTCGTTGGGCCGCACCGCCTACTATGCCATCCTCAGCGTGCCACTCAGCGTCATCGGCTCGATGTTCCTGGCCATCTTCCTGAACAACAAGCTGCGCGGCATCACGATCTATCGCACGCTGTTCTTCATGCCCTCGCTGGTGCCGCTGGTCGCGTCGGTCATCCTGTTCAAGTGGCTGCTGAACACCGACTTCGGCATCGTCAATCAGGGCTTGCGCAGCATCGGCATGCAAAACCCGCCGGGCTGGTTTGGCGATAGCGATTGGGCCATCCCGACGCTGGTGCTGCTGCGGCTGTGGGGCGCGCTGGGCGGCACGCAGATGATTATTTTTCTGGCCGGCCTGCAAGGCATTCCCACTGAACTGTATGACGCGGCGAAAGTGGACGGCGCAAATTCGTGGCAGACCACCCGCCATGTCACCATCCCGCTGCTCACGCCGACGATCTTCTTCAATACCGTGCTCGGCATCATTGGCGCGATGCAGACATTCGCAGCAGCGTTCATCGCCACCGAGGGCGGCCCCGGCTTCGCCACGTGGTTCTTCGCCCTGCATATCTGGAAGCAAGCCTTCGATTACTTCAACATGGGCTATGCGTCGGCGCTGGCGTGGTTCTTTGCCATCCTGATCGTCGTGCTTACGCTCATTCAAATGCGGCTGTCCCGGCGCATGGTCTTTTACTACGGAGAGTGACGCATGGCTACGACTGTCTCCACACCCAGCCTCAGCCGTGACGCCGCGCCTTCCAAGCGCCGAAGCGGCGTTGGCCGCGCCATCGTGCTGTATGTGATCCTGACGCTGGCCGGCATCTTCTTCGCCTTCCCGCTGTTTTGGACGATTTCGAGTTCGTTGCAGACGTGGCAGGAGTTGCGCTCCTACGAGCCGCACCTGCTGCCGAGCGTGCCGCAATGGCAGAACTATGCCCAGGTGTTCAACTCGGTGCCGTTCGCGCGCTGGCTGGTCAACAGCTTCACCATCGTGCTCATCACCATCCCCGGCACGATTCTCACGGCGACCATGACCGCCTACGCCTTCGCGCGCTTCAACTTCTTTGGCAAGAATGTGTGGTTCGTGCTCATGCTCAGCACGATGATGATCCCGGCCATCGTCACGTTCATCCCGCAATACCTGCTGTTCTTCAACCTCAAGCTGGTGGATACCTATGTGCCGCTCACCGTTGGCGCGTGGCTGGGTGGCAGCGCCTTCATGATCTTTCTGCTGCGCCAGTTCATCATGAGCATCCCGCGCGATCTGGACGAGGCCGCAACGATTGACGGCGCCGGCCCGATGCGCATCTTGTGGCAGGTGCTTGTGCCGCTGATGAAGCCCGCCCTGGTCACGGTCGCCATCCTTCAATTCCTGGCCGATTGGAATGACTTCTTCGGGCCGTTCATCTACATCAACACCATGTTGAAGTACACGGCGGCAGTGGGCCTGCGCACCTTTCAGTTCATGGGATTGGAGTCGGCCGACCCGCGCGATCACCTGCTGATGGCCGGCGCGGCCATCATGACCATCCCTGTGCTGGCATTGTTTGCGGTCGCGCAGCGTTACTTCGTCTCCGGCGTGGTGCTGAGCGGTCTAAAGCTGTGAGAGGGACTGGTTAACAAGGAAATTATGCTTGTCACCCTGAGCGAAGCGAAGGGTCTCGTTTCCAATTCAAAACGAGATTCCTCCCTTCGGTCGGAATGACGGCATTTCGAATTTGACCACTCCCGCTGTGAGAATGGGTGCGGTTAACATTGCCGCATGCCCACACCCGCGCCCACCGCTAGCGACACCCTCACTCGCGCCCAACTACTCGCCGCGCAACTCTCAGCGTGGCGACGTGATTTTCACCGCCATCCTGAACTCGGCTTCCAGGAATTTGAAACGGCCAAGCGCGTGGCCCGCGCGCTGACCGAGTTGGGCGTCGAGTTCCGCGCTGGTGTGGGCAAGACCGGCCTCGTAGCCGACATTGACAGTGGCGTGCCCGGCAAGCGCATCGCCCTGCGGGCCGACATGGACGCGCTGCCCATCCTCGAAGCGAACGCGGGCGACTACGCCTCTCACACGCCGGGCGTGATGCACGCCTGCGGCCACGACGCGCACACCGCCATGCTGCTCGGCGCGGCTGCGCTGTTCACCCAACTGCCGCCCGAACGCGGCAGCGTGCGCCTGTTGTTTCAGCCGTGCGAGGAGACGACCGACGATGAGGGCAAGAGCGGCGCGCAGCGCATGATCGAAGACGACGCCATGGAAGGCGTGGACGCGGTGCTGGCGCTGCACGTCTCGCCGTTGATTCCAGTCGGCAAGGTTGGCTACGATGACTTCATCTCGGCCAGCATTGACGACTTCACGCTGACACTGCGCGGGCCGGGCGGCCACGCTGCCAGCCCCAACCTGACCGTGGATACAGTCATGGTGCTCGGCCAGGTGATCAACGCGCTCTATGCCGGCGTGGCCCGCGCGCTCGACCCCATGCACCAGGCTGTGCTCACCATTGGCGCGATTCATGGTGGCGTTGCGCGCAACGTCATCCCAGCCGAGATCATGCTGGAAGGCACACTGCGCACGCGAAATCTGCAAGCCCGCGCCGATGCGATGGCTGTGTGCGAGCGCGCCGTAGCGTTGGCGCGCGCACTCGGCGCGCAGGCCGACTGGCACTGGCATGGTGAAGGATTCCCGATGTCGCAAAACGACCCGGCCATGATTGCCGCGATGGTGGCAACTGCGCGTGACTTGCTAGGGACAGATTGCGTCAGCGGGGATCGCGAGCTTGGCCTGGGCGGCGAGGACTTCACCTACTTGGCGCTGCATGCACCCGGCGCAATGTTGTATCTCGGCACGCAGATGGAAGGGCATGGCGCATGGCACACGCCCACGTTCGATGTGGCCGAGGAGGCTCTGCCGCTAGGCTCGGCCATCCTGGTCGAAAGCGCGCGCCGGTTGCTGCGCTAGGCACTAGAATCTACATCACACATCACAGGACGACGAGCGAGATCGAGGGGGATTCACCGCATGCCACAATTGCCAGACACCAACACACCTGCGCCTCGATCCGCCTCTGTTCTGCCCGCTCTATTGGCTGCCAGCGCGCTGGGCGGGCTTGGTTTGGGGCTGGCGCTGATTGCCTGGTCGCGCAACTACGTCAACCACAATGTTCCGCTTATGGCCGCGCTAGATGGCGAGCTGGTGCGCTTCCGTGGCCGGCGTGCTGGTGAGCTGGCGCATTACGTGGCTGGCCCGGCCCGGCGCAACGTGCCGCCTTTGGTGCTGATCCACTCCATCAACGCCGCAGCCAGCAGTTATGAGATGAAGCCGCTCTACGATCACTACGCCCGCACACGGCGCGTGATCGCGCTCGATTTGCCGGGCTATGGCTTTAGTGATCGCAGTGACCGCGCCTACCTGCCCGCGCTGATGCGCGATGCGATTCTTGATCTGGTGGAGCAGCAATGCGATGGTCAGGCTGTGGATGTGGCGGCGCTGTCACTCAGTGCCGAATTTTTAGCACAGGCCGCGCTGGTCAAGCCATTGCTGTTTCGCACCCTGACTTTCCTCACACCCACTGGTCTTGGTATGCGCAATCAGACCATCCGCCCAAATGACGCCGTGCTTGAATTGCTGCGGGTGGATGTATGGCGACGGCCGATCTACGACCTGCTCACCTCGCGCCCCAGCCTGAGCTACTTTACCCAGACCAACCAGCGCCGCAAAGCCAGCCGCGAGTTCATCAACTACGCCTACGCCACCAGCCATCAACCCGACGCCGAATACGCGCCGCTGCATTTCCTGGCGTTCAAGTTGTTTACGCCGACGATCTTTCGCACGTACGCGTCGCTCGTGCAACCCTGTGCGCTGATCTACGGCCAGGACCCGTTCGCGATGTTTGACTTGGCCGACGAGTTGATCGGCAGACCGAACTGGCGCGCGCTGGCGCTGGAGAACGCCGGCGCGCTGGTGCACTGGGACAACCCGACGGTCGTAATCGCGCAGATGGATCAGGTAATTGCAAAAACCTAGTTGTCTGCGAATGCGAAGATTTCGTCGAGAGGTGCTGGCTACCAGAAGTCGTCTCAAAACTCAAGCGTAATGCTGTCATTTCGAGCGAAGCGAGAAATCTCCTGCATTTCATATGCTGAGATTCCTCGCTTACGCTCGGAATGACATTTTTAAGATGGCTGCTGAAACCTGCTTTGATGCTAAACGGGCTCAGCCTCGGCCAACGCAGGCCCCTTGACTTGCTGCATGGCCAACGGCGCATACATCTCGGTGACGTATTGCTTGAGCATGCGGCGTGTGCTGAAGCGCGGTGCGACGGTGGCGATGGACTCCTTGGCCCACTTGATCCACTCATGCGGGATGCCGAATTCATCCACGTTGTAATACAGCGGGATGATCTCGTTCTCCAGCGTGGCGTAGAGCGATTCGCAGTCGGCGCGGTCCTGCTCCTCGATGTCGTCGTAATGCTTGTCCTCGCCGATGGCCCAGCCGTTCTTGCCGTTCCAGGCTTCGCGCCACCAGCCATCCAGCACGCTGAAGTTGGGCGCGCCGTTCATGGCGGCCTTCATGCCGCTAGTGCCGCTGGCCTCGTATGGACGGCGCGGCGTGTTCATCCATACGTCTACGCCCTGCACCAGGAAGCGCGCCACGTTCATGTCGTAGTCTTCGATGAACACCAGCCGGCCAGCCGTGTCGGCGTTCTTGACGGTGCGATACAGCTCCTGGATCAGGCGCTTGCCCGGCTCATCGGCCGGGTGGGCTTTGCCAGCGTAGAGAATCTGCACCGGCCGGGCAGGGTCGTTGATCAGCTTCATCAGCCGCGGGATGTCGCGCATCAGCAGCGTGGCGCGCTTATACGTTGCGAAGCGGCGCGCGAAGCCGATGGTCAGCATGTTTGGGTCAATCATCACGCCGCTGGCGATGGTCTGCACCGGATGCTGATTGTGGGTGATCCACTTGGTGCGCGCGCGCTCGCGCATGAAGGCGGCCAGCTTGCGCTTGAGGTGCTTGCGGATGGCCCACAGCTCTTCGTCCGGCACTTCGGCCAGCAACTGCCAGGTAGCGGGGTCGTCCACGCGGCTGAGCCAACCCGCGCCGAGGTACTCGTCGAATAGCCGCTTCATGCGCCGGGCCAGCCACGTCTGCGTGTGCACACCGTTGGTGACGTAGCCAATGGGCACCGGCTTGCCCGGATACATCCACTGCCACATGGCGCGGCTGACCTCGCCGTGCAGTTCGCTCACGCCGTTGGCCTTGGCGCTCATGCGCAGCGCCAGGGGCGTCATGCCGAATGCGCCGTCGTCATCGCCAATGGCCATGAACTGCTCGCGGCTGATGCCGAGCTGATGCCAAAAACCGTTCAGGTGGCGGTCAATCTGCCACTGCGGGAACTTGTCGTTGCCCGCAGGCACGGGTGTGTGTGTGGTGAAGACGGTGTTCTTGCGCACAGCCTCTCGCGCCTGCTCAAACGATTTGCCCCTTTGCACCAGTTCGCGCACGCGTTCGAGCGTGCTGAAGGCGGGGTGGCCCTCGTTCATGTGCCACACTGCCGGCGTGATCTTTAGCTCGCGCAGGGCGCGCACGCCGCCGATGCCGAGCACCATCTCCTGGTTGATGCGCGTGTCGGGGTCAGGCAGATACAGCCGTTGCGTGATGACGCGATCCTGCGGCGCGTTCTCTGGCAGGTCGGTATCCATCAAATACAAGGGGATGCGGCCGACCTGGGCCTTCCACAAATGGAAGTAGACGCAACGGCCTGGAATCTCCACACACAACACCAGTGGATCGCCGGCGGCGTCGTGCACGGGTGTGATGGGCAATTGCTCGAAGTCGAGGTGATCGTAGTTGGCTTCCTGCCAGCCGTCCTCGGTGATGCGCTGGCGGAAGTAGCCCTGCACATACAGGAAGCCGACGCCGACCAATGGCAGGCCCATGTCGCTGGCCTCTTTCAAGTGGTCGCCGGCCAGCACACCCAGACCGCCCGAATACATCGGCAGCGACTCGTGGATGCCATACTCAAACGAGAAATAGGCGATGGGGCCTTTTTTGGCTGGCCAGGCCTGGTCGAAGGTTTGATACCAGGTCTTGCTGCTGCCATTGTCCTTGCCCTGCATGTAGGCCGTGAAGTCGCGGATGACGCGGTCATACATATCCAGCGTGCGGCTGTCTTTGATAGCCGCGCTGAGTGCTTTGCGCGGCACCTGGCGCAGAAACTTGACTGGGTTGTGATACACCTGCTCCCACAGCACATGATCAATTCGCTGGAACAGGCGTTGCGATTCGGGATGCCACGTCCACCACAGGTTGTAGGCCAACTCACCCAACTTCTGAATGCGCTTTGGCAGCAGCTTACACAATGACTCGACGACGATGTCTGACACGAGGATCCTCCGGAAGGTACAAACAGAACGCAGCGCGCGGCTGCGAACGTGAGACTTGCTAAACCAGTAAAACGACTGCATGGATTATATAAGCGATGCGCTATCGTGCCATGTAGAAAGTGCGCCTGCTGCATCTTCTGCACACATCTTGTTTGCGGGTGGGTGCCTTGACAGAGCCGCGCGCTTTCGATAGTATTCGCCGCTCAGGGCTAAGGCCGATGTAGCTCAGCTGGTAGAGCACACGACTGAAAATCGTGGGGTCGTCAGTTCAAGCCTGACCGTCGGCATAGGGTGTCGAGCGTTGTGTATAATCCCGGTACTCTCGCGGGAGTGGCTCAGTTGGTAGAGCGATTCCTTGCCAAGGAATAGGTCGCGGGTTCAAGTCCCGTCTCCCGCTTCGGTGAATGTCGAATTGCGAAAGACGAATGACAAATCAGTAATTCATTCGGCACTCGCAATTCGACATTTGCCATTTTTGAGGGCCTGTAGCGCAGTTGGGAGCGCGCCTCAATCGCACTGAGGAGGTCAGGGGTTCGAATCCCCTCAGGTCCATCAACGAATTGAAAACGAATGGCATAGCCATTCGTTTCTTCGTTTTCCATTCGTTGATACTATTTGCCCACATGCATTGGATCATTGACACCGACGCTGGCGTGGACGACGCCATCGCCATCGTTCTGCCTTTCGTCCCAGATGCCTATCCACACTTTCATCTGACTGCCCTCACCACCGTCACCGGCAACGTGCACGTGAACAAGGTCAACGTTAACGTCGGCGCACTGCTCGATCTCCTGGCCGTGGATATCCCTTTTTACGCTGGCTGCGACCGCCCCTTGATCGAGCCGCATGCCCACGCCGAGGAGTTTCACGGCGTGGATGGGTTGGGGGATGCTGGGCTGTCCAAGACGTGCCGACAACCCTGTGCGGAACATGCCGCCTCAGCGATTTTGCGGCTCAGCCGGCAATACGAAGGCGACTTCGGCATCATCGCGCTTGGCCCGCTCACAAACCTGGCGCTGGCTGTCAACCTCGACCCTGATCTACCAAGGCGGGTAAACACGCTCATCGCCATGGCCGGCGCGTGGCAGGCGCGCGGTAACCAGTCGCCGGCTGCGGAATACAACATCGCGATAGACCCCGAATCAGCGCGCATCGTGTTTGACCGTTTCAGCAACATCGTCGTGTTGCCCTGGGAAGTATCGCTCGATCAGGGCATGGCCTGGGAGCGGCTGTATCGCGTGGCAAATGGCGCTTCAACGCGCGCCCAGTTCCTCAAAGCCATCACGCCGCTGGCCACGCGCTGGCAGACCAAATTTAAGTTCAGTGGCGTGCCCTTGCCCGATCCGTTGGCCGTGATGATCGCATTGGACGAGAGCGTCGTAACACAGCATGTGCCCTGCCGCGTGCAGGTAGACATCGGCCGCGATGCTGGCCGGGCGTTGACTGCATTGAACAAGCGCCACCCTGACCTGAACACGCATGTGGTGACCGAAATAGACGCCGTCAAAGCCTGGGCGATGCTTGAGCGGGCCTGGTCGCTATGAACACGCTCTTGTTGGCCGAGGCGGTGTTGACGATGGATGCCGCCTGCGCCATTCATCGCGACGCCGGTGTGTTGATCCAAGACAATGCGATCGTTGCCGTTGGGTCGCGTGCGCAGTTTGACGGCGTAGACGCAGAGCAGATTGAGCTTGGCCGTAGGCTGCTCATGCCCGGCCTGATCAACGCCCACACCCACACGCCGATGACGCTGTTTCGCGGGTTGGCGGAGGGCTATTCGCTCCTCACGCTCGATGGCTGGTTCAACGGCATTCGGCTGTGGGAGTTGGCCATGACGCCCGACATGGTGCCGCCAGCCGTGAGCGTTTCATGCGCCGAGATGATCCGAACAGGCACCACGTGTTTCGCCGACCAGTATTTCTACATGGATCGCATCGTGCCTGCTGTTCAGGCCAGTGGCATGCGCGCCGCGCTGGCCTATGGCGTGGTCGAGGTGGGCGATGACAAGGCGCACGACTGGGCCATCCGCGCGACGGGTGACTTTCTTGATTCGTTGCGCGACGAAGCTTTGCTGTCTGGCTGGATAGGCCCGCATGCCTTGTTCGTGGACAACCAGTTACCGACGATTCGGGCCGAGCTGGTGCTGGCCGGCCGATATGACACCGGCTTGCACATTCACCTGTCCACGTCCAGCGAGGAAGACGACTATTGTTTGCAGCACTACGGCGTGACGGCCGTGCAGCAGATGCGCGCCATCGGCGTGCTCGAACGGCCGGTGTTGGCTGCGCACTGCCTGACGATTCCCGACGCCGATCTGCCGACCCTGGCGGATGCGCCGTTCACGGCGGTGATCGCGCCATCGGCGTGTATGCGGGCAGGCAAGCCGGCTGCCCCGCTCAAGCGCATGTTGTCCGAGGGCGTCGCTGTCGCCCTGGGCACGGACAATGTGACGGCCAACAATTCGTATGACTTGTTCAAGGAGATGCAAATCCTGGGAAAGCTCATGTCCTATCGCGAGGGCGAACCGAATCCGATTCCAGCGCAGACCATCGTCGAGATGGTCACGACGCGCGCGGCTGCTGCGCTGGGCTTGGGCGACCGAATAGGCTCGCTCGAAGCGGGCAAGCGGGCCGACCTGATTGCGCTCGATCTGGACGCACCCGGCTTCGCGCCACGCAATGCGCAGGACCTTTACACTGCGCTGGTGTATGCCGTGAGCGGCATGGCCGTGACCGACGCAATGTGCGACGGCCGCTGGCTGATGCGCGATGGGCGCCTGCTGACAGTGGACTATCGCTCGGCGTGTCATCAACTGGATGCGGCGTATGCCGAACTGGTCGTGAGGCGCAATGCTTAAGTCGTCATTCCGACCAAAGGGAGGAATCCCTGAGACCACACTCATTCAAATCGTCAATTGGCTGGCCGACTTAATTTGTCTACGATGAACGCTGCACGAATTTCTCGCGCCTTGTGCTCGAAATGACAACCGAACAGACTGAAATGACAACACCCTTCGACCCCTGGACTCAAGTCAAGACCATTCACGGCCTGCCAGCCGACGAGGTGATCTCGGCGCTGCAAAAAGAGACCCGGCGCGGCAACACCGAGAATGCCTGCTTGCTGGCTTACGAAATGGTCGCCACGAGCGAAGAACTGGAGCGCAAACTGTGGGATCGGCTGTGTGTGATCGCCGTCGAGGACGTAGGCTTTGGTGAGCCGACTGCACCCTTGCTGGTTGAATCGCTCGAACGCATGACGCACCGCTATCGCTACGGCGAGGGCGACCGGGCGATATTCGCCATCCATGCGGTGCGTTATTTGTGCACGCGTCAAAAAGACCGCAGCAGCGATGAGATGCTGAACTGGATCAAGCGCGCGATGGACGGTGAGGGCGCGCGGCCAACCATTCCCGACTACGCAGTGGATATGCACACCGCCCGCGGTCAGGCCCTGGGCCGCGATCTGAAACACTTTCTGTCTGAAGGCGCGCTGGTATCGCCTGAGTGGGCGGAGCGGGATCGCACCTATCGCGAGAGGTTGCTTCGCCAGATTGGCATCGCGTCGCTATAATGCCGCACGTCATCCCCGACGATAGGTGTAATTTGAGCTAAAGGCGTTGTTACCTAAGGCTATTGACTGTCATTCCCGCGAAAGCGGGAATCCAGCCTGCCGAGTCACTGGATTCCCGCCTTCGCGGGAATGACGGCAAGATTGTTTTAAGAAGTCTTAGGCAACTAAGCTCCCGGCTCAAAACTCAAGGTCCAAAAAGGAGAGAAAACGTGAACAAGAGACTGAGTGCATTGATTGGCGTTGTGGCCGCCGCGAGCATGTTGCTCGCCGCGTGCACACCCGCCGCGACGCCTGCCCCGGCTGCACCTGCGGCCACGGAAGCGCCCGCAGCCGCAGCCACAGAGGCGCCTGCCGCAACTGAAGCGCCGGCTGCAACCGAGGCCCCTGCGGCTACAGAAGCGCCCGCCGCAACGGAAGCCCCCGCCGCAGCCGGTGGGACGAAGCGCGTCAAGCTGGTGCTCAACGGCACGCTCGGCGATAAGTCGTTCTTTGATAGCGCCCAGCGCGGACTGGACATGATGAAGAGCGAACTGGGTTACGAGATCAAGACGGTCGAGCTCGGCTACGACCGCAACAAGTGGGAACCCGGCCTCGAGGACGCCGCTGCGGCCGATGACTACGACATCTTGATCGCGGGCACATTCGACATGAGCCCGTACATCAGCAAGATTGCGCCGGAGTATCCCGACAAGAAGTTCTGGATGTTCGACGCCGCACCCGATTACAGCGGTGCCGAAGGCTGCTCGAACAAGTGCGAGAACGTCTATACCGTGCTGTTCCGTCAGAACGAAGGCTCATATTTGCTCGGCGTTGCCATCGGTGAACTGATCAAAGAGGGCACGCTCCCAGGCGCTGAGGGCAAAGACAAGGTCGGCATCGTCGGCGGCGCGGACTTCCCTGTGATCAACGACTTCATCGTTGGCTTCAAGCAGGGCTTTGCTGAGTCGGGCCTCGACGCCGAGGCAAATGTGATCGTGCAATATGTCGGCGGCGACACGCCCTTCAGCAACCCGGCCAAGGGCAAGGAAATCGCTAACTCGATGTATGACCAGGGCGCGGCCATTGTGTGGGGCGTCGCCGGTTCATCGGGCAACGGCGTGTTCGAGGCCGCGGTCGAGAAGAAGCTGTATTCGCTGGGCGTGGATAGCGATCAATTCCTGACCATTGCCGACCCGGCCCAGAAGGCCACCATCATCACCTCGATGCTGAAGAACGTGGATCAGGGCTTGCTGCGCGCGGCCAAAATGGACGCCGAGGGCAAACTGACCTATGGCGCGCCCGAGAGCGTGGGCGCAGCGGCCGATGCCGTTGGTGTGGCCGACAACGAGAACTATCAGAAGTTCGTGTCTGCCGACATCCAGGCCAAGGTCAAGGCTGCCTTTGACAAGGTAGCGAGCGGTGCGACCACGGTGGCTTCGGCGTTCCAGTAGGCAGGTGGCGAACCTCGCGGGTCTGGCCGCAGCTCTTGGCTTCCCGTGCAGACGTAGTTGAGACCTGCGAGGTTTATCTTTCCGTTTGACAGTCAGGCGCGTGACGAATTAAATCCCGTCACGCGCCTTTTTGTTCAACACACCCTTGTCCCAGTCCGTTAACGATGAGGTATGCATCTCGGCTGTCATTCCCGCGAAAGCGGGAATCCATTGACTTCACAGGCTGGATTCCCGCCTTCGCGGGAATGACAGATGCCAGTCATCGCCTTGTTTGAATAGACATACTGACAGGAGGACGTGCGATTACTAGCCAACCGTCAGAAATCACGTCAACGGTAAACGCATCCGCAGTCGCGCCGCTGATCGAGATGCGCAACATCACCAAGATTTACCCCAACGGGGTGCGCGCCGACAACGACGTGTCGTTCGAAGTCCGCGCCGGCGAGATTCACGCGCTGGTGGGCGAGAACGGCGCGGGCAAATCCACGCTGATGAAGATCCTGTATGGCATGGAGCGGCCGACGCACGGTCAGATTTACCTGCGTGGCGAGCCGATCGCCATTAACACCCCGCACGAGGCCATCGCGCGCGGCATCGGCATGGTGCACCAGAACTTCATGCTCATCCCGTCGTTCACCATCGCCGAAAATATTGTGCTGGGCACCGAGCCGCAGCGCAGCGGGTTGGTGGACAAGAAGAAAGCCATCGAAGCGACCGCCGGCCTGGCGCGGCAATACGGGCTGACGGTAGATCCCGAGGCGGTGGTGGATGCGGTGCCGGTCGGCACGCGCCAGCGCGTCGAGATTCTGAAGGCGTTGTATCGCGGTGCAGATGTGCTGATTCTGGATGAGCCGACGGCGGTGCTCACGCCGCAAGAGACGAGCGAGCTGTTCGCCGCCATCCGCCAATTGGTCAACGCCGGCAAAACCGTGATTTTTATTTCTCACAAGCTGCGCGAGGTGATGGAGATCAGCGACCGCATCAGCGTAATGCGCGACGCCAAGATGGTCGGCACGATTGACAAAAAAGAGGCCAGCCAACATCTGTTGGCCAAGATGATGGTGGGGCGCGAGGTCTTCCTCAAGATTGACAAGCCGCCGGTCAAGCGCAGCGACGCTGTGCTGAAGGTGCGCGATCTGGAATACGCAACCGAAGCGGGCGTCGAGGCGCTCAAGCGCGTGTCGTTCAACGTTTATGGCGGCGAGATTCTGGGCGTGGCCGGCGTGGAAGGCAACGGCCAGACCGAGTTGGTCGAAGTGATCACCGGGCTGCACGCGCCGCTCAAGGGCACGATTGAACTCGACGGCAAACAGATTGCGGGCCAGACGCCACGCCACGTGCGTCAGGCTGGTGTGGCCCACATCCCCGAAGATCGCCTGACCAACGGTGCGGCCCTGACGGCCAGCATTGACGAGAACTTGATTGTGGATCGCTACGAGCGTGAGCCGTTCACGCGCGGCGGATTTTTGCGACCGTCTGAGATCGAGCGCAACGGCGAGCACCTGATCGAGCAATACGCCATCCGCACGCCCGATGGCGCGCTGCCGGTTGGCTCGCTCTCCGGCGGCAATATGCAGAAGGTCGTCGTGGCGCGCGAGCTGTCCTCAAACCCCAGGCTGCTGATCGCCGCGCAGCCGACGCGCGGCGTGGACATCGGCGCGACCGAGTTCATGCACGAGCAACTGGTGAAGGCGCGCAATGCCGGCGTGGCCATCCTGCTCATCTCGGCCGATTTAAGCGAGGTGATGTCGCTGTCGGATCGCCTGGCGGTGATGCACAGTGGCCATATCGCGGCCATCTTCCCGGATGCGCGCGGCCTGACCGAAGAGGAAGTCGGCCTGTACATGCTCGGCACGAAGACCATGACCCAAACGGAGATTGAAGGTAATTGGTGATGCAAGCAACCGTTCCCACCCCCACCACACCCTCGTTTGACCGCGCGGCCGAGCGCGCCCGAGTGCAGCAGGAGCGCCGCCGCGCTGCGCTGATTGACGTGCTCGTCACGCTAGGCACCATCGCGCTGGCGCTGTTGATCGGCTTTCTGGTCATGCTCATCGTCGGCAAGGATCCGGTGCAGGCGTATTCGGCATTGCTCACCGGCCCGCTCAGCCGCAGTAACCGCACCGGCCGTTGGATCGAGGACGCGACTACGCTGATCATCCTTGGCCTGTCGGTCTCGATCCCGTTTCGGGCGCGCCAGTTCAGCCTCGGCGCGCAGGGCCAGATGTTCGCTGCGGCGATGGTGGCGGGCGCAATCGCCATCTACCTGCCCATGCCGCCGCTGATCGCCGTGCTGCTGCCGCTGGCCGCGGCCATGCTGGTCGGCTTCCTGGTCGGCCTGTTGCCGGGCTTGATGAAAGCGTATCTAAACGCCAACGAGATCGTGTCTACCTTGATGCTGAATGCGGTCGTCGTGCTGCTGTATGACTTCCTGCTGACCAACGTGTTCACCCCGCCGGGGGCGCAGGCCTTGCGCTCGGATGCGATTCAGGCCAATAGCATGTTGGGGCGGTTGACGCAGATCCTGGATGTCAACCTTGGCCGGGCGAACCTGGCCATCATCTTCGTTGTGCTGCTCGTCATCGGTGTGTGGCTGCTGCTCAACCGCACGCCGTTCGGCTACGAGATTCGCACCATCGGGTCAAACGAAAAATTCGCCCGCTATGGCGGCATCAACACCAAGCGCACCATCGCCCTGTCGTTCGCCATCGGCGGCGCAATCGCGGCAGTAGCGGGTGTGCATCTCGTCTTCGGCGTGCACCAGCGGCTGATTCCCGGCATCGCGGCTGGCCTCGGCTTCGAGGGCATCGTGGTGGCGCTGCTGGCGCGCAACAACCCGCTGCTCATCCCTGTCACAGGGTTGTTCTATTCGTATCTGCGCGTCGGCGGCGACATCATGGAGCAGGAGGCTTCGGTCGGCACCGAGATCGTGCTCGTCATCCAGGCGGTGATCATCCTCTTGCTCACGGCGCAGGTGTTGGTGAACTACGTCAAGTCGAAGAATCGGCGCATCACACAGAGGTGATTGGTAATTGGTAATTGATGATTGCCAGTCATCAATTGCCAATTACTAATCACCAATTACCAATATGGAACAAGCTCTCCAAGTCATCTTTAGCGCGACGTTCATCGCTGCGGTGCTGCGCGTGTCCACGCCGATCATCCTGCCGGCGCTGGGCGGTTTGATCTCGGAGTTGGGTGGGGTGGGCAACATTGCGCTCGAAGGCATCATGCTCACTGCGGCCTGCTCGGGCGTGCTCATCAGCGTGGCTACGCAGAGCGAATGGCTGGGCTTGCTGGCCGGCGTGGTTTCGGGTGTGCTGTTGGCGCTGGTGCTGGCGTTCTTCCACCTCAACCTCAAGGCCGATCTGATCCTGGCTGCCATCGCGCTGAACATCCTGGCGTCGGGCGGCACGATCTTCGTGGTCTACCTGCTCACCGGCGACAAGGGTGGCACCAGCACCCTCATCAGCAAGCAGATGCCATTCATCGAAATACCGATCATCAAAGACATCCCAGTCATTGGGCCGATCCTGAGCGGGCAGAACCTGCTGACCTACGTGGCGTTCATCGCGGCGGCGGTCGTATCTATCTTTTTGTATCGAATGCGCGCGGGCATTCACCTGCGCGCCGTGGGCGAAAACCCCGAAGCGGCCCGTTCAGTCGGCATCAACGTGCGCGCGCAGCAATATCTGGCGCTGGGGTTGAGCGGCTTCCTGGCCGCGCTGGGCGGCGTGTATCTGAGCATGGGCTACGTCAAGTTCTTCGCCCGCGATATGACGGCCGGGCGCGGCTTCATCGCCCTGGCCGCGATCTATCTGGGTGGCAAGTCGCCTGTCGGTACGTTGATCGCCGCGCTGGTATTTGGCGCGGCCGACGCGCTGGCGGTGCAACTCGGAAACCTCAAGATCCCCTCGCAACTGGTGCAAATGATCCCGTATGTGGCTACGCTGATCGCGCTGGTTGTCTACGCGTTGGTGCAGCGCCAGCGCATCATTGCCCGGCAGCGCAAGTTCCGCGAAGCGCAGGCGGCCTAGAAGTTCCGAGTTGCGAGTGTTGAGTGCCGAGTAATCACTCACGCCTCGGAACTCGAAACTCGGAATTCGGAACCCCGAATGACTTCACTCAGAACAAAGATATTGGGCGGCGTTTACGGACAGGCGTTGGGCGACGCCTTTTGCATGCCCGCGCTGCTGACCCCAACGCAAACGCGCGCCCGGTTTGGCCGAATCACCCAACTCATCGCCGCGTCCGACGACCATCCCGTCCACGCCGGACTGCCGGCAGGTCGCATCACTGACGACACCGAGCAAGCGATATGGTTGGCCAAGAGCATCATCGCCGATGGCGGCGTGACGTTGGAAGGCGCGGCGCGCGCAATCCTGGGTTGGTATGACGCGATTGGCGGCGACACGTGCATCTTCGTCGGCCCCAGCACGCGCCGGGGCGTGAGCAAGATTCGCGCCGGCATGGATTTGCGCCAGACCGGGCTGCTGGGCGACACCAACGGCGCGGCCATGCGCGCTTCGGTCGTCGGCCTGATCCATCCAGGTGACGTGGCAGGCGCGGCACGCGATGCGGCCATCAGCGCCATCCCCACCCACAACACCGGCGTTGCCTGTGCTGCCGCAGCGGCCGTCGCTGGTGCGGTGGCGTGCGCAGTAGGGGCGACCGACTCGGTCGCCCCTACGTTGCGCGACATTCTTTCAGCCAGCATCGAGGCGGCACAGATTGGCGAGGCGCTGGGCGAGGTGCACTTGGGCGCGTCGGTGGCGCGGCGGATTGACTTCGCCATCAGTCTGGCTCGCGACGAGATGGGCGACGACGACAGCCGCGTGCAGGCGATCTTCGACCTGGTCGGCACATCGCTGGCCGCCAGCGAAGCCGTGCCTGCGGCGATGGGCATCGTGGCGCTGGCCGATGGCGACCCGCTGCGCGCTGCGATGTTGTCGGCCCAGTTATCCGGCGACGCGGACACGATCGGTGCGATGGCCTGTGCGGTGTGCGGCGCTTGGAAGGGCATCGAAGCGATCCCGGCCGACATGACTGCGACGCTGCGCGCGGCCAACCCGGACTATGACTTCGACGCCATCGCAGCCGGTCTGCTTGATCTCGCGTTGGTTCATCAATAAAATTTGTGAAAGCCATGCAAGACAGCTACGATGTGTTCATCAGCTACAGCAGCCGGGATGCGGACTGGGTGCGCGGATGGCTTTTGCCCCAACTTGAAGCTGCCTCGCTCCAGGTGTGCATTGACTACCGTGACTTTGATGTCGGTGCGCCAAGCTTGGAGAACATGGAGCAGGCGGCCGAGCGCAGCGCCAAAACGCTTATCGTCATTACGCCCAACTGGGTCGAAAGCGAGTGGACGAACTTCGAGGCGCTGTTGACGCAGACGCAGGATCCAGCCGCGCGCCGGCGGCGTGTCGTGCCGCTCATGCTGGAAAAGGCGAAATTGCCTGCGCGTCTGGCGATGCTGACCTATGCTGACTTCATGGATGCGGCGCGACGCGAGGTTGAGCTTGAGCGCATCATTGCCGCAATCAAGCCCGGCGCGCGGCGTGGCAACGTCACAGTTGCTTCCGGCGCTGGCCCTTCGACACATCCACCGACAGAGCAAGAGACGGCTGAGCCTGGACCGCGTTCAGATGCGTCGGTCGTGCAGAGTGGCGGCGTGAACTTCGGGACGGGCAACACCATCAGCATCACCGGCGATGTATTCGGCGGCGATAAGGCGCTGAGCAAGGCAGAAAGTGTGTCGCGCCCACCTCTGCCCGACTTGTCAAATTTGCCAAACACCTATCTGGTCAAATTGCGCGAGAACATGACATCCGCCTTCTCAGAGAATGAACTGCAACAGATTTCCTTCGATCTGGGCGACGCCTGGGAGGACCTGCCAGGGCAGGGCCGAACCGCAAAGGTGCGCGAGATGATTGCGTATTACATGCGACGGGGACGGCTGAACGAGCTAGTCGCGATGTGTGAGTTACTGCGCCCTAAACTGAATTGGCGCCCATGAGAATTGTCAATCGGCAATCGGCAATCGGCAATCGGCAATCGCAAATCGGCAATCGCAAATCGGCAATCGCAAATCGGCAATCGCAAATCGGCAATCGCAAATCGTAAATCGTAATGCGCATCGGCATCATCGGCACGGGCTCAATGGGTGTGACACACGCCGAGGCGTGGGCGGCCACGCCGGCGCGCGTCGTGGGCGTCGTCTCGCGCCAGTTTGCGAACGCGCAGAAATTGGCTGCGCAGTGTGGCGCACAGGCGTATGCCAGCCTCGACGGGATGCTGCTGCACGTGGACGTGATAGACATCTGCACGCCAACGGGTCTGCACCTGGAACAAACACTGATCGCGGCAGCGGCGGGCAAACATGTGGTGTGCGAGAAGCCCATCGCGCGCACGCCCGAACAGGCCCAGGCGATGATCGCCGCCTGCGAACAACATGGCGTCAAGCTGTTGGTCGCGCATGTGGTGCGTTACTTCGATGACTATGCCGAGGCGCATGAGCGCGTGGCAAACGGCGAGATCGGCGCGCCGCAATTGCTGCGGCTGATGCGCCTGGGCTCGATGCCGACGGGTTGGTTCGCCGACGCTGAAGAATCCGGCGGTGTTCTGCTCGACCTGATGATCCACGACTACGACTTCGCGCGCTGGGTCGCCGGCGATGTGGCCAGCGTCGAGACTGTGTGTAGGGATGTGACGCTCGACGGCGTCACGACGCAGCATGCGTTCGTCACCCTGCGTCACGCCAGCGGCGCGGTCTCGCTGGTGGAGGGATCGTGGGCCAACCGAGGGCGCTTCCGCACCGCCTTCACAGTTGTGGGCGAGCGCGGGCTGATTGAATTCGATACGGTAATGCCGACCGACTCAGGTGAGCGGCACAACCCGTATGCCGCGCAGGCCCAGGCGTTCTACGATGCGCTGGCGCATGATGCGCCGTTGCGCGTGACAGCCGCAGATGGGTTGCAGGCGCTGCGCATCGCCTTGGCGGCGATTGAGTCTGCGCGGACGGGTGAAGTTGTCACGCGCACGCTTCCTGATCCTTCGCCCAGCGGTTAAACGGCGCAAGTTCCTTCTCTGCCAGCCGCTCACGCGTGTCGGCCCATAGCTGCGCCCAATCGCGCCAATCGCGCAACTCGCTCTCTGGGTGCGCGCGGCTGCGGGCAATGAAATGGGGGAAGGCCGGCCGGCCGGTCGGTTGCCCGGTCGGCTGGTAGCGTAGGTCAAAACTCCAGCGGATGCCGTCGCTCACGTTTTTGAGCGAGGCGTGCTGCGTCAGCCGGTGCATGAATAGTGCGCCGCCGCGCTTCACCGGCACGGGCACTGGCTTTACTTCGCTGTTGCCGCCGACGAAACGGCTGGGGATTTGCAGATCGCCGACCGGCCCCGCGCCGGGGCAATGCGGCGAGAGGCCGGCGCGATGGCTGCCGGGCGCGACGCACAGACAGCCGTTCTCGACCGTCGCATCGGTGATCGCCAGCCACACGGTCAGCATCTCGGTCTGGTCTACCTCTGGCAGCGCCACGCCCTGATCCTGGTGCCAGCCCACGCGCACCAGCATGCCGCCGCGCTGCGCTTGGGGCACGCGGTCTTCGGGCGGCTTGATGCGCACGTGCTGGATCGGGTTCGATGTGACCTCTGGGCCGACGAACACCTCGGCTGCATCGAGCAGGCGCGGGTGGGTGAGCACGTTGAACATGGCCTCGGTGGTGTGAATGGGAATGTCGGGCGTGATGCCGCCCTGCGGCAGCGAGATGTCGAATCGCTGCGACCAGTTCACGCCCTCGCCGATCACCTGGGTCAGGCGCTGGCCGAAGGGCAGAGCGTCATAGACGGCGCTCAGCTTGCCCTGTGCAAATTGCTCACGGGCGAAGGCATCCAGTTCTGCGGCGTAATCGTCCTCGATCGCGCGCAATGTCGCCTCGTCCAGGACACCTTCGGCTACGACGTAGCCAAACTCATCGAAGTGCTGCTTCATCGCCGGGGTAATGGATGAATCCTGGGTCTGTATATCGCTGTAAACCATGTGCACATCTCCTGTCGCTTGCATCCGCCTTGATCCATGACGGATGACTCTTGTCCTACGCTCAGGTGTAGCGTACTACAATCCGTCAATCGTGCTACAACAACGCCTTCCATCGCTGCAACACCGTGACTTTCGCCTACTGTGGATCGGCCAGGTCGCCTCGTTCATCGGTTCGCAAATGCAACTCACCGCCGTCAACTGGGACATCTTCGCCCTGCTGCGCGGCCAGACGCTCACCTTCACCCTGCTCGGCGCGCCCATCTCGTTGGCCGCCGATGCGTTTGGCCTCGGTCTGCTCGGCCTGGTGCGCGTGCTGCCCATCATCGCCTTTGCCTTGATCGGCGGCGCATTGGCAGATGCGCGCGACCGCCGTGGACTGATGTTGTGGTCGTCACTGGTCTCGATGGCCTTTGCAACAGCGCTGGCGGCGCTGGCCTTGTTTGGCAACACGGCCGTCTGGCCGATCTATGTTGCCACGGCCGGCATCACTGCCGCGACCGCGTTCGGCAACCCGGCCCGCCAGGCGCTCCTGCCGAACATCGTCCCGCGCGAGCACTTCACCAACGCCGTCAGCCTGAACACGCTGGGTGTGCAGATCGCCAGCATCGTTGGCCCAGCCGTGGCTGGGGTGTTGATCGGCGTGACGAGCGTGGGCGTGATCTACGCGCTGAACGCGATCTCGTTTATCTTCGTCATCGTCGCTGTGTTGCTTATGGCCTACCGCGACACCGCCCGCAACAGCAGCGGCAACGCCGTCAGCCTCAAGTCCATCGGCGAAGGGCTGCGCTTTGTCTTTAGCACGCCCATGATCGCCAGCACGATGCTGCTCGACTTCTTCGCCACGTTCTTCTCCTCGGCTCGCACCATGCTGCCCATCATTGCGGCCGAGGTGTTGCGCACCGATGTGGCGGGCTACGGCCTGCTCTCGACCGCGTCGGCGCTCGGCTCGGTGATTGCCGGTGTGATCACCTCGTTGCGCCGGGAAATTCAACGCCAGGGCGCTGTGCTGATCGGCAGCGTGTTGATCTTTGGCCTGGCCACGGCTTTCTTTGGCATCGCCACAAACTTCGTCGTGTCCTACATTCTGTTTGCCATCACTGGCGCAGCCGACACGGTCTCGACCGTCATCCGCAACATCATTCGGCAACTGCACACGCCCGACGAGCTGCGCGGGCGCATGGTGGGCGTGAACATGATGTTCTTCATCGGCGGGCCGCAACTTGGTGAGCTGGAGGCGGGCTTGGTCGCTGCCGCCTTCGGTGTGCCCTTCAGCATCGTCAGCGGCGGCGTGGCGACGGTGCTGCTCACGCTGTGGGTGGCCGCACGCTTCCCCATGCTGCGCACCTATCGCGCCCTTGCCCAGCCGGCAGTTTGAACATGAAGAAGCGAAGAATCACACAAGGCTATGCGTCTTCAACCTAGAGCGAATTCCTAATTGGCTTCCGACGCCCCTGCCCCTAACCCCTCCCCGATGGGGAGAGGGATTTGGCTCCTCTCCCCTTTGGGGAGAGGGCTTGTGGCCCACTGGGGGCCATGGGTGAGGGCGTCGGGTATCGCATACCAATGAGGAATCTGCTCTAGTAAACGTCAAATCTCGTACAGCCTGCCTCTTGACACATCGAAGTTCGTCTATACAATGTCGCGCAACAGATAGACACTCATCTATGTGTCTGGCTGAGGGAGGTGGTGATGCAGTTTGCACTGTATGCGCAGATTTCAGGTGTGTTGGGGCACCCACAAACGTTGGCACGCCTTGCGCGTGAGGCCGAGGCGGCCGGTTGGGATGGTTTCTTTATCTGGGACATTCTCGGCGGCGATTCGGCCGCGCCGGCTCCGGTCGTTGATCCCTGGATCGCCCTAGCCGCGATTGCCGCAACGACCGAACACATCCGTTTCGGGACAATGGTGACGCCGCTGCCGCGGCGCAGGCCGTGGAAACTGGCCCGCGAGGCAGCGTCTCTGGATCACTTGTCGGATGGGCGGCTGATCCTGGGTGTCGGCATCGGCGCGGGGCCGGAGGAGTTTGCGCCCTTTGGCGAGGAGCCCAATCCTCGCATCCGCGCGGAGATGCTCGACGAGGGGCTGGAGGTGTTGACGGGGTTGTGGCGCGGTGAGCCGTTCTCATTCTCTGGCCGGCACTATCGCGTCGAGGAAGCCTCGCTGCTGCCGCGCCCACTCCAGGAGCCGCGCATCCCTATCTGGGTCGCCGGAATCTGGCCACACAAGGCACCCTTTCGCCGCGCGGCCAGTTGGGATGGCGTTTTTCCGTTCGGCCCTAATGGGAACCTCAGCCTGGACGAGATTCGTGAGATGGTTGGTTTCATCCGGTCACAGCGGCCTTCTGGCGCGCCATTCGACGTGATGGTCGGCGGCGATGTGCCCTTTGATGATCCGGTTCGGGCGCGCCACATTCTTGCGGAATATGAGGCAGCTGGAGCGACTTGGTGGATTGAGGGACTTGGGGAGTGGCGTGGCAACGTGGACGCGATGTCGTCGTTCATCCGGGGCGGCCCACCAGGACGTGCAGTGGTGTCTACATGACTAAAGCGACAAAGGCGAAAGAAAGAGAACTTGTTGGCATTGTTGAGTTCGCGAAGGCCATCGCCGACGAGACGCGCCAGCACATCATGAAGCTGTGCTGCTGCCAACGGCTGACGGTGAGCGACCTCACTACCCAGACCGGCGTCTCGCAGCCAACGGTGTCGCATCACCTCGCCATCCTGCGCGACGCCGGGCTAGTGACCATTGAGCGGGAAGGGCGGGAAACCTATTACAGCCTCAACTGCGAGCGCATCACCGTGTGCTGCGGCAAGCTGATGCTGACGTTTGCGCCGCAGGAACCGGCCACGCAGGCCGTGCAGCGCGAGCTATTGAATCCGTAGGACGCCACACGCATGTCATTCCGAGTTCGAGATCGCCGCAGGCCAGATGACGCGGCAGAAACGGTAGGGCGTGCTCTGGATGGCCCGAATGGGCTACCGTAGCGCGCCGTCGTCGGGTTACCAGGGTCGCTACGGACTTGTGCCCCACATGGGGTAGAGCGACCCCTACAGCCGAAGGGCATGTTTCTGAGCAGCGCAGCGAGGAATCCCTAAACCGTAACACTGTGCGAGTTTCGCTCGGCAGGCCGATGTTCGCTGGTCTGAATGAAACGTCATAGGGATTTCTCGCGCTGCGTGCTCGAAATGACACATTGACGAAAGGAGAGAACACATGCACATCCCAACCACGCGCGCAAATGACTTCATTGCGCAATTGCAACCGCATGCCGACAAACGTCTTGCCTTCGAGCACGATGGCCGGCGCATCCAGCCCGGCTATCACGTCACCGAGATCAAGGCCGCCAGCTTTCGCTCGCTTGATTGCGGGGCTCGCCCGCAGCAGTGGGAGGAGACCATCGTGCAACTGTGGGACGTGGCCGATAAGCCCGAGCACGGCCACATGCCGGTGCGCAAATTCATGGGCATCTGGCGCAAGGTAAACAGCGACGTTGGCCTGAACGGCGAGACCGAAATCAAGTTTGAGTGGGGCGACGCGATCACGCCAGCGGTGCATTACATCTTCGTTGGTCTGCGGGTTGAGGGCGATACCGTCATTGTTTCGGTCGAGCCTGTGCGCGCCACATGCAAACCGCGCGACGAGTGGTGGCTGGCGCAGCACAGTGCAGATAGCTCGGCGTGTTGCTCACCCACACCGGCAAGCGCTGTCATCGGTCTGGCCGACATCACTGCCAGCGCGTCACCGGTCGCCGGCACTGTCGCACCGTGTTGCAACTGAAGTGGCCCGCCGCTACCCGGTCAATTTACGCCGGCTGGGTGCAAGCCTGGCTGCTTGGCCCCACGCAACTGGTGTCGTGGGGCATCGTCTACTACACCTTCAGCGTCATGCTCACGCCCATGCGGGCCGAGATGGGGTGGAGCAGCGCGGAGGTGACGGGTGCGTTCTCGCTGGCCCTGCTGGCGTCGGGCGTGGCAGGCGTGCCACTGGGGCGCTGGCTCGACGCGCACGGCCCGCGCGGCATGATGATCGGCGGCGTGATCGTGGCCGCGTTGCTGGTGCTGGCCTGGTCGCGCGTGCAGACGTTGCCGGCGCTGTATGTTGTGTGGCTGGGGCTGGGCGCGCTGATGCCGGCCATTCTTTACAACCCGGCGTTGTGGCTGATCGCGCGCTGGTTCAGCGGGCCGCATGTGCAGGCCCGTGCACGCGCCCTGACTGTGCTCACCTTCTTTGGCGGGCTGGCCAGCACGGTCTTCATCCCGCTCAGCAACGCCCTGCAACAGGCCATCGGCTGGCGCGATGCGCTGATCGTCTTGGCCGCCGTGCTGATCGTTGCCACGTTGCCGGCCTACCTCGCGCTGTTGCGCGCGCCGCCGCATGCGCCAGAGCAGGATGGCGCATCACCTGTCCCCTCTGTCACCAGGATGGATTGGCGTAGCCTGCTGCGCAACCGATCGTTCCAAATCATTACTTTGGCGCTGGCGTTGACCGGCTTCGCCTGGTCGGGCATGAGCGTGCATCTCGTGTCGTTCGGGCTGGCGCGTGGGCAAGCGCCTGCCTTGATCGCGGCAGCGGCCGGCGCGGTCGGGGTCATGCAGGTCGTCGGCCGGCTGGCCGTCACGCCGTTTGCGGCTCGCATCGCGCCGCAACGCATCGTGGCCGGCCTGTGCGTCTTGCAGGCGGGTGCAGTGGCCGCGCTGTTGCTCCTGCCGCCAGCCGCCGGCTTGGTCGGCTACGTGATCCTGTTCGGCATCGGCCACGGCGTGATGACGCCGATGCGCGCGACCCTGATCGCCGACACCTTTGGGACGCAGACCTATGGCAGCGTGGCCGGCGCAATTGCGCTGTTGACGACGCTGGCGAGCGCGGTCGCCCCGGTGGCCGTGGGCCTGGCATTCGGTGTGTTGGGCGGTTACGAGCCCGTGTTCGTGGCGCTGATGGCCGCGTCGCTGTTGGCGGGGGGCGTGGTGTTGCGGCTGAGGCTGAGTGTGTGAGCTGTGTTTGCCCTTCTTGCCGAACTGACGTGCACTCGTCTGGGTAGCGGGCCAGGCGCTCCGTACAATCTGGGTCAGGAGAAGCTACATCGCCTATGTCAAAGCCAAAGCACACGCGCCCGATCTCACACGCCTTGGGGTTGAGTTTGATACTGATTCTGAGTGGGTTGCATACCCCCGTTACGGCTCAGGAGGATGCGCCGGAGAATAGTCCAAGCGGTTCAAGCGTCGCATCCGCGGTGACTATCGTTGCCACCCTCAGCCCAAGCAAGGACAACACGCTGTTTGAGGAACTCGATGGCGCGCTGAGCAACGGCGCCGGCCCATACTTCTTCGTCGGCAGCACAGCCCAGGCATCCAACACCCTGCGGCGTGGGCTGATCAAGTTCGATATCACGAGCACCATCCCATCCTTTGCCACGGTCGTCAGCGCCACGCTGCACCTGAACATGTCTCAGACGGCAGCCGGGCCGCAGCCTGTGCGTCTGCATCGCGCCACGGCCGATTGGGGCGAGGGCGCGTCAAATGCTGGCGGGCAGGGCGGCGGTGGCGCGCCCTCGCTTCCGGGCGACGCTACGTGGGTGCACCGCTTCTTTTCAACCGAGTTCTGGAGCGCGGCTGGCGGGGATTTTGTCATCACCCCCAGCGTCACGACCACGGTTGATGCGGTCGGCGCTTACGCCTGGCGCGATGGCGGGATGCTGGCCGATATCGGGGGATGGCTGAGCGCGCCGGCGACAAACTTTGGCTGGGTGGTGTTAGGCAATGAGACCAGCCTGAAGACGGCCAAGCGGTTTAACTCGCGCGAGCATCCCACGCCATCGGCGCGACCGGCATTGGTCATCACCTACACCGTGCCACACGCCGCCTATTTGCCCGTGACGCTCAGGGACACGCAGGTGATTATGCCGTAAGCGGGGACTAACCGAATCGCCCGGTCACATAGTCCTCGGTGAACTTGACCTTGGGCTTGGTGAAGATCGTTTCGGTCTCGTCGAACTCGACCATCTCGCCGGCGCGGTCGGGCCGCATCATCATCATGGCGGTGAAGTCGCTCACGCGCGCGGCCTGCTGCATGTTGTGGGTGACGATCAGGATGGTGAACTCTTTCTTAAGCTCGGTCATCAACTCTTCGATCTTGAGCGTCGAGACCGGATCGAGGGCCGAACACGGCTCGTCCATCAGGATCACCTCGGGCGCGACGGCGATGGTGCGAGCGATGCACAAACGCTGCTGCTGGCCGCCCGACAAGGCCGTGCCCGGTTGCTTCATCTTGTCCTTCACATCGTCCCACACGGACGCGCTCTTCAAGGCTGCTTCCACACGTCCGTCCAATTCGGTCTTGGGCATGCGCGGGTTGTAGAGCTTGATGCCAAAGGCGATGTTGTCGTAGATGCTTTTAGCGAACGGGTTGGGCTTTTGAAACACCATGCCCACCCGCCGGCGCACGGCCACTGCGTCCACGTCCGGGGCATAGATGTCCTCGCCGTCCAACGTGATGCGGCCCTCGATGTGGGTGCCGGGCACGGTGTCGTTCATGCGGTTGAACGAGCGCAGCAGCGTGCTCTTGCCGCAGCCGGACGGGCCGATGATGGCCGTGATCTTCTTGTCGTAGGCCGGGAAGGTCACCTCGGCCAGCGCGCGGAAGTTGCCATAGAACATGGACAACTTGTCGGCCAGCAATTTATTTTCGAGCGCTTCCGATGGCGCAATACCGTCTGCTGATGCGACGGTCTTGGCAAATGCCTTGATGCTGGGAACGGCGACTGTCGAGGGTGTCTCAGTCATGATTCGCGGTGATTACAACGACTTGCGCAGCCGGTTGCGCAGGATGATGGCAGTCAGATTGAACAGGATGACGATCACCAGCAGCACGACGATGGCCGCCGCGGCGATGTTGCGGAAGGTCTCACCAGGCAAGCTGGCCCAACTGTAGATCTGCATCGGCAACACCGTGAAGCTGGAGAACGGGCCGCGCGGGTCGGAGGTGATATAGGCGGCCGCGCCGACGACGATCAACGGAGCCGTCTCGCCAATGGCGCGCGCCGTGCCCAGGATGATGCCGGTGAGCATACCGGGCGCAGCGACCGGCAGCACATGGTTCCATACCGTCTGCCACTTGGTGGCACCCAGCGCCAGACTGCCATCGCGCAGGCTCTGCGGCACGGCCTTGATCGCCTCCTGGGTATTGATGATGATGAGCGGCAGGATCAGCAGCGCCATCGTCAATGAGGCCGAGATGATGGTGCGGCCGTTGGGCGGCGGGTCGGGGATGCCAAAGGCGGCCCCGCTCGTCAGCGCGCCGAGCGCCCGCACGAAGATGGCCAGGCCGAGCATGCCGTACAGGATCGAGGGCACGCCCGACAGGTTGTAGATGTTGGTCTGGATGATGCTGTTGAGGCGGCTCTTGCCCGCGAACTCCTCCAGGTAAATGCCGGCCGCGACGCCGACCGGCACCGCGATGGCAATGGTAGTCATCACCATCAGAATCGAACCCAGGATGGCCGTGCGAATACCGGTTGTCTCCGGCCGCGTGGTCAGGTCGTTAAGGATGAATTGCGGCGTCAGCCACCAGCGGAACTCGGAGTCTGAATCCGGAAAATCGCGCCTGATCTGTTCCTCAATGGCCGGGCGGCTGAACAGCGACTCGAACAGCGGCCACGTCTTGACCACCGACTCCAACAACACCTCGGACTCGATCAGCTCGATCAACTCTTCGCGGCTGCGCGTTTCGAACGGCTGCTCGCTATTAAGTTGATTGAAGCGCGCATCGGTGATGTTGTTGTCCAGGACAGCAACCAGTTCCTGATCGGCCAGCGTCTCCAACGGACGCGCTGTCAGCGTGTCTGGGTTGGGCGTTTCGTTGTAGATGGTGTTGATCAGGTCATCCTTGCTCATCTCATCCAGCGGCATGCCCATCTCCTCGGGCATGGCCGCCTGCCGGTCGGGCGGGACGTTGTCTTTGGCGATCTGCAGCAACTCCGGCTCGGTCAATTCCTCCAGCGGGATGGACGGGACGATAGTCAGCGGATCAATCTTGTAGCCATACACCACCATGCCGCCAATCTTGTTGGTGATGTCGAGCAAGAGCACGATCAGTGCAATGATGGCGATGATGAGTGACAGGAATAGGCCGGCCCGGCCGAACCCGGCAATTCGCTGGCGGCGGCGGACGGATGGGTCTGCGCCGATTTCGATGGGTTGTGCGGGGATGGAGGTTGTCGTCGCGGCCATCAATACACCTCACGATAGCGCCGCACGAACCAGCGGCTGATCATGTTCAGGGTCAGGGTCATGAAGAACAGCATCAGGCCGACGGCGAAGATGCTGGTGTAGTCAATCGAGTCATAGCTCAGGTCGCCGCCGCTGATACGGGCGATGTGGCCGGTCATCGTCTCGGCTGCCTTGAACGGGTTGAGGGTGAAGTTGGGGCCAGCTCCGGCGGCCAGCGCCACGATCATCGTCTCGCCGAAGGCGCGCGAGATGCCGACTATGACTGCTGCTGCAATGCCGGACACGGCGGCCGGCACGACCACCTTCAGGCTTGTCTCCAGCCGCGTCGCGCCCAGGCCAAATGAGGCCTCGCGCAGGCCGCGCGGTACCGCGCTCAGCGCATCCTCGCTCATCGAGGCGACGATCGGCACGATCATGATGCCCATGACCAGGCCAGCCGAGGCCATGTTGTAGAACTCGACCACATCTGCGCCGAAGATGCCCTTGAGCAACGGCGTCATGAAGCTGACGGCGAAGAAGCCATACACCACTGTGGGGATGCCGGCCAGCAGTTCAAGAATGGGCTTTAGGTAGCCGCGCGCCTTGGGTGACGCGTATTCGCTCAGGAAGATGGCCGCCGATAGACCAATCGGCAGCGCGATCATCATGGCGATGGCGCTGGTGACCAGCGTGGCTGTCACCAACGGCAGGATGCCGACGCGTCCGGCCTCCGGCGCCCAGATTGTGTCGGTAAAGAACTTGACCAGAGTCACTTCCGGGGCGGTGAAGAACACCAGCGCCTCGGTCGCCAGCACCAACACGATGCCGATGGTGGTGAACACCGAGATGAAGCCGCACACGAATAAAAAGCCTTTGATGAGGCTTTCGCCCAAGCGGGGTTTCTTCTTCAGGCTGATGCGTTCGCGCGTTTGCGCTACTGCCGGAGCTTGTGGCGTCAGTACTGCCATGCCTTGTCCTACCTTATCACCTTAATATCGAATATCGCAATAAACGGGAATCGAGCAGGAGTCATATCCTCCTGCTCGATGAGCCTGACTGATGGCGCACATGCGCCAAGTGATTAGCCGCCTTTGGCCGTTAGGAATTGCTGCTTGGTCTTGTTCAATTCGGCGGCGGGGATTGGGAAGTAACCCACGCCGCGGATCAGTTTATCCACGTTGGTCAGGTAGTAGTTGATGAACCCGGCCACCTGCGGCTTTTCTTGGATGATCTTGGGTGTAGAAATAAGGAACAGCGGACGAGCGAACTTGTAGCGTCCTGCCGCCACCGTTGCTGCATTCGGCGCCACGCCCTCGAAGTTCACTGCGCGCAGTTTGTCCTTGTTCTCATCGAAGTAGGCGAAGCCGAAGTAGCCGATGGCACCTTCGTCACCCGTGACGCCCTGCACCAACACGTTGTCGTTCTCGCTGAGTTGCACACCCGGCACCTGCGGGATGATGTTGCGGCGCTGGGCGGCGGGCAGGTTGGAGAAGATTTCTTCGGTGAAATAGTCGTAGGTGCCGCTGTCGGTGCCGGGGCTGAATAACTTGATCGGTGTGGCCGGCCATGCGTTGTTCACGTCCTTCCAGGTCTTGGCCGCGCCGGAGAAGATCAAGGCGACCTGGCGCTTGTTCAGGTTGCGCGCCCACGTGTTCTTGGGGTTCACCACGATGGTCAGCGCGTCGATGCCAATCCGGAATTGTTCGGCAGCGCTGCCGCCGGGCTTGCATGTATTCACTTCGTTGGTCGTCATGGCGCGGCTGGCATTGGCCACGTCATATTCGCCGCGGCAAAAGCGCTGGATACCCGCGCCGCTGCCGATGATGTCAACCTTCACCTCGCCGGGGAAGCCATCGCGTTTGAAGGCCTCGACGACTGCGATGCTGAGCGGGCCGACGGTCGAGCTGCCGCCGGTGTTGATGTTTCCGCTGAGTTCGGCCGGGGTGACCGGGGGCAGCGTTTGGGCGGAGGCCGGTGCCACGGCGCTCAGTCCGAAGATAGCTGCCATGCCGACGGCTGGGACGACACGTTTGACTTGGGTTTTCAGATTCATTTCTCTCCTTGTGGGTGTTCTGTAATTGTTTGTCGCTAATCGCTGCGCGCACAGTTGCCTTACCTGCACCGCATGCGACATCTGACTGTGACACTATCCTGGGCCGACGGTAGCCGGGATGTGTTAACCGAATGTCAAACCTTGATTAACCACCATTTAAAGACGGCCTTTGCCAGCTAGCCAAAACGCCCGGTGACATAGTCCTCGGTGCGTTTGTCTTTGGGGTTGGTGAAGATGGTGTTGGTCTGGTCGAACTCGATCATCTCGCCGGCCCGGTCGGGGCGCATCATCATCATGGCGGTGTAGTCACTCACGCGGGCGGCTTGTTGCATATTGTGGGTGACGATGACGATGGTGTAGTTGTGCTTCAACTCCTGCATCAGGTCTTCGATCTTGACCGTGGCGACGGGATCAAGCGCCGAGCACGGCTCGTCCATCAGGATGACTTCTGGCTGCGTGGCGATGGCGCGGGCGATGCATACGCGCTGTTGCTGGCCGCCGGACAGCGCCGTGCCAGATTGTTGCAGCTTGTCCTTGACCTCATCCCAAATAGCTGCCCCGCGCAGGCTCTTCTCCACCAATTCGTCGGCCTCGCCCTTGCCCAGCTTGCGATAGAGCCGCACGCCAAACAGCACGTTCTCGTAGATGCTCTTGGGAAAGGGATTGGGCTTCTGGAAGACCATGCCGATGCGCCGGCGCACATCCACCGCGTCAATCTTCTTGTCGTAAAGGTTGAAGCCGTGAAATTCGACCTCACCCTCCGCGTGCGCCACCGGGATCAGATCGTTCATGCGATTAAAGGCGCGCAACAGCGTGCTCTTGCCGCAGCCGGACGGGCCAATGAGTGCAGTGATCTTGCTGCGCTCCACGTCCATGCTGACCTGATGCACGGCTTTGAAGTTGCCATAGAAAATGGACAGATCGCGCGCTTGCAGGACGATGTCCTTTTCTTTGGCGTATTGATTCGTCGTCTTTGCTTGGGCAGGCGCGGTTGCTGTCTTTTCAGGTTCCATACTTATCACTGGTCAGAATTACGCCCTCTATTATTAAGAGTTTGTTTAAGTGTGTATTAAGTTGAGCGCGCCACTTGCACTTTCTATGGCTATTCTGCGATCCTTGCGTGAAATGCCTCGCAGTTCACCCTCTTCGGCGAACAACACACGCTCGCACACGTTCGCTGCGCGATCACCGATGCGCTTTAAGTTGTGCGCCACCCAGGTGAGGTAGGTCGCGCCTTGTACGAGTTCCTTGTCCTGCATCATGTAAGTCAACATCACCCGCATAGTCTGCAAATACAGGGCATGCACTTCCTCGTCGGTCAAAATCGTGGCCATGGCAAGTGCGGGATCGTGACTGACGAATGCGTAAATCGCCTGGCGCGTCATGTCGCACACAAGAATCTGCATGCGTGGGATATCCGCACTTAAGTCTGGGACGCGCATCTCATCCAGGCGCAGAACCAATCGGGCGATGCCGGTGGCGTGGTCGGCCATGCGCTCCAATTCGATGGCAATGTGGGCTGCCGCCACCACGCGCCGCAGGTCACGAGCGGTCGGTTGCTGCATGGCGATGGTGCGCACAACTTCGCGCTCGACCTTGTAGCGAAGCGCGTTCAGACGTCCATCCCATGTGATCACGTTCGCTGCCAGACTCAGGTCGCGCGTTTGAAGGGCGTATACCGCGCGCGCGGTCTGCTCTTCGGCGTTGCTGCCCATCCGCCGGAGATCGAACGTGATGAGATTGAGGGCGTGGTTGAGTTGTTGCCTGTTCATGCGCCGCGGGGCATATGCCTATGGTGAGGGTGCATGTTAAGGCGCGGTCAAGCGCGTCTTAGCAGAGAATTAACGCGCTGCGCCCGGAAAATCATCAACGCGATGGAAGGGGATTTCCATCGCGTTGATGCTGACCGTGAGTCCAGAGCTTCTCGGACGCAGATTAATGCGGATAAACACGTTCCAATCCGCGTTGTCTGCGTGCATGCGCGTCCGAATTAAGTCATTGCTCTATGGCAATGCGTCGAGCAGGGCTTGTTTGGACGCGTTGAGAGACTCCTCGGTCTCAGGGAAGTAACCGACGCCGCGGATGAGCTTGTTCACATTGGTCAGATAGTAATTCAGGAACCCGGCGACCTGCGGTTTCTCCTGAATGATCTTGGCCGTGCTGATGATGAAGAGCGGGCGGGAGAAGGCGTAGGTGCCCGCCGCCACCGTCGACGCGTTGGGCGGCACGCCGTTGAATGCCACGGCGTTCAACCGGTCCCGATTCTCGTCGAAGTAGGCGTAGCCGAAATAGCCGATGGCGTTCTTGTCGCCCTCAATGCCTTGCACTAGCACGTTGTCGTTCTCGCTCAACTGCACGCCCGGCACCTGCGGGATGATGTTCTCGGCATTCTCCACGCCGTCGAACACGATTTCGACGAAGAAATCGAACGTGCCGCTGTCGGTGCCAGGGCTGAAGACCTTTATCGGATCGCCCGGCCATGCAGCATCAATGTCGGCCCACGTCGTGGCCTTGCCGGAGAAGATGTCGGCCAGTTGTTGCGTCGTCAGATCTTTGGCCCATGTATTCTCTTTGTTAACGACGATTGTGAGCGCGTCAACGCCGACGCGGAACGAAATCGGGTCGAGGCCGGCGGCCTGACACGTCGCGGTCTCCTCCTCGTTGATGGCGCGGCTGGCATTCGCGATGTCATATTCGCCCCGGCAGAAGCGGTCAATCCCAGCGCCGGAACCAACCGAGTCAAGCTTGACCTCGCTCGGGAACCCGTCGCGCTTGAAGCTCTCGACAACGGCCACGCTGAGCGGATACACGGTCGAGCTGCCGCCGGTGTTGATGTTGCCGCTGAGTTCGGCCACATTGACCGCGGGCAACTCGACGGCTGCCACTGGCGCTGTCGTTGCCTCGGCCTCAGCCGTCATCACAGCCGTCGCTTCGACGGTCTGCGTCATGGCCTCGGCCGTGGGGGCCTCCGTTGCAGCTGGCGCTTCGGTTGCGGCGGGCGCTTCAGTTGGGACTTCGGCTGGCGCCGTTGTCGGCGCGACTGTCGCCGCCGGGGCCGCGGGCGCGCCACACCCCGCGACCAGCAAGGCCGTGGCCAGGGCTAACCCGGCGATGGACACGTTTTTTCTAAAAGTGAATTTGGGTTTCATCGTCAATCCTCCTGTCTGGACGCTAGTACGCCGGTGTTAAGAACAGGCTGTCTGCACCTGAGAGCAATGCAAGGATTGCCTGATCTATCCGTTGCCCTACACGCTTTGTAGGAAATAGCTGACGCGCCACTTGAGGAAAAACATCAACACGATGGAAGAGGATTCCATCGCGTTGACCGTCCAAGAAGAGGTTAGAGAAAAGGAAGAAGCGCCTGATGACAGGATGCAACAGCCTGTTTAAGCCGCCGTAAAGTCTGGCCTTAATCCGACTTAATGCGTACCTACGTTTCTGTGCGACGCGGCCGGTATTGCAACGCCTCGGCCAGATGGGTGGTGGTGATGCGCTCATTGCCCGCGAGATCGGCGATGGTGCGGGCCAGCTTGAGCACGCGATGGAAGGCCCGGGCGCTCATCTGCAACTGATTCATGGCCGCCTTCATAAGGCTGCGCCCGGCGTCGTCGAGTTCGCAGTGCGTCCGCACGTCGGCCACGGTCATGTCGGCATTGCAGCCCAGCGCCGTACCCGCAAAGCGCTGCGCCTGCCGGTCGCGCGCCGCCTGCACCCGCGCTCGAATCGCGGCCGATGGCTCACCCGGCCGCACATCGCTCAGCTTGTCGAAGTTGACCCGGCTCACATCCAGATGAATGTCAATCCGGTCAAGCAGCGGGCCGCTGATCTTCTTCTGATATGCGCTGATCTGCCCCGGTGAGCAGGTGCACGGTTTGATCGGGTCGCCATACCAACCGCATTTGCATGGGTTCATGGCAGCGACCAGTTGAAAGCGGGCGGGGAAGGTGAGCGACCCGCTGGCGCGCGAAATCGTGACCAGCTTGTCTTCCATCGGCTGGCGCAGCACTTCGAGCGTGCGCGCATCGAACTCAGGCAGTTCGTCCAAGAAGAGCACGCCGCGATGTGCGAGCGACACTTCGCCTGGCCGGGGCAACTTGCCACCGCCGATCATGCCGGCGTGGCTGATGGTGTGGTGTGGGGCGCGGAAGGGCCGTTGTTGAATGAGCGGTGTGTCAGGCGGCAGCATGTCGGCCACGCTGTAGATGCGGGTGATGTCGAGCGACTCTTCGAGCGTCAGTTGTGGCAGGATGCCCGGCAGCGCCCGCGCCAACAGTGTCTTGCCCGCACCGGGCGATCCGCTCATCAGCACATTGTGCCCGCCAGCCGCGGCGACTTCGAGCGCTCGCTTGGCCACCTCCTGGCCCTTGATCTCGGCGAAGTCGGTGACGATGGCGATGGCGGCGTTGCCGGTAGTGACGTGACTGTTGGCATGCCCGTCTGGCGTGACGACGCGCAAGTCACGCAGCCCATTCAGCGCACCCACCAACTCGGCCAACGACTCGACGCCGATGACTTCGATGTCCCCGATCAGCGCGGCCTCGTTGGCGTCTTGCACAGGCACGATCACGCGCCGGAAGCGATGCTCGCGCGCAAATGCGGTCGTGGGCAGGATGCCGCGCACATGCCGCACCGCGCCATCCAGCGCCAACTCTCCCACCACCATTGCGTCGTCCAGGCAGTTGGGGTCGAGTTGCTCGGATGCCATCAACAAGCCAAGCGCGATGGGCAGGTCGTAGCTGGGGCCGACCTTCTTCACGTCGGCCGGGGCCAGATTAACCGTGACGCGGTTGGTGGGGAAGTGCAGCCCGCTATTGCGGATGGCCGCGCGCACGCGCTCGCCGCTCTCCTTCACCGCCGCATCGGGCAGGCCGACTAGGGTGAAGGATGACAGCCCCCGCCCGCTGTCTACCTCGACTTCGACGACGTTGCCTTCAAGCCCTACGATTGCGCACGAGCGCACTTTGGCCAACATGGTTGGCCGGATGATATGACAGAGTGCCCGACGGCGCGGGGTGACGAAAGACGGATTCTGTTTGCGGGCGGCCGGGCGGTGGCGAGATCAAGATTTTCGAGTAAGCTCGTTCTATCTCGTCAAGCCTAGAGATGAAAACGGATTACTGAGGTTTTCTATGTTCTCGCGGACATACGGTGGGGCAAAAAAGCGGAGGCTGACAAATAACGCTCCGTTTCTCCGCTCTCTCCTCCCCTCCGCGAAAAACCTGAGGTCATCAGAGCTAGAAGTTAGAAGCAAGATAGGAGGATCATCATGAGTGGCGTACTCGTCGTCGTGGGCGCATTCAACGACTCTGCATCCGCAGAGGCAGCCTACAAGGAACTCAAACGCGGTGACAACGCTGTGTGGCTACAGGACGTGGCCGTGGTGCAGCGGGCCGACAGCAAGGTGAAGTTCAAGGAATCACAGGACGCCGGCTTTGGCAAAGGCGCAGTTGCGGGCGCGCTGGTCGGTGCGTTGGCCGGCCTGTTCACGGGCGGCATCGCCTGGGTGGCCCTGGGCGGCGCGGCCATCGGCGGCATCGTGGCCAAAGCGCACGATGCCAACCTGACGAACGCCAGCCTGCAAAAATTGGGTGAGAGCTTGAAGGCGGGCGAGGCTGCCATCGTGGCCGTGGTGGATGAGAACATGGTGCCGCAGGCGTCGGATGCGCTCAAAAATCTGGGCGCGACGGTGACGACTGAAGGGTTGGATGACGACACCGTGGCGCGCTTGAACGCCGGCGGCTAAACACCGCACCCATTTCACGCGTGTCAGCATGGCCCACTCATCGCTATTTTCGATGAGCGGGCCGTTTGTTTTCGAGAGCGCATTAAAAATCAGAATTAACGCTCAATGACAGCTCCAGGCTGTCATTCCGAATTCGAGATGGCCGGGGCCAGACGACGCGGCAGAAACGGTAGTGCGCGCTCTGGATGGCCCGAATGGGCTACCGTAGCGCGCCGTCGTCAGGTTACCAGGGTCGCTACGGACTTGTGCCCCGCATGGGGTAGAGCGACCCCTACGGCTGAAGGCATGTTTCTGAGCAGCTTGTGAGGAATCTCGTTCCTTGCCTATCTGGCCGAAAACGGGGCAAAGAACGAGATGTCTCGCTTGCGCTCGACATGACAGCGCGACGTTTAATACGCTCTCTTACGGCAAACATGACTTGACCGGCCAGAACGCTTCGTGGGTGTTGACCGCGCCGATGCCAGCGCAGATACGCCGAACAAAGACGATGCACCGGCAGCGCCGCTGGTGGCGCAACGCTTGGCGCGTGAGTCGTGGCATGGCTCGATGCGCATCATACAATCGCGCATCAACATGCATGAGCGAAAGCCCGCGCCCGTGGATGACGTGTTCTTCGATTGCGACAGCACGCTCTCGACCATCGAGGGCATTGATGAGCTGGCGCGGTTGAAGGGCGTCGAGGCGCGCATCGTCGAGCTGACCAACGCGGCCATGGACGGAAAGATCCCGCTGCAAGAGGTGTATGCCGAGCGGCTGCGGCTGCTCTCGCCCACGCGGGCCGACATGCGCGCCATCGAGGAGGCTTACAAAAAGACGGTCGTGCCGGATGCGCGCGAGACGATTGCTGCGTTGCACGACCTCGGGCGGCGCGTCTTCATCGTCAGCGGCGGCCTGGCCGATGCGGTGGTCGGCTTTGGCACATGGCTGGGCGTGCCGCGTGAGCGCATCCGCGCCGTCGGCCTGAGCTACAACCAACTCAGCGGGCGCTGGTGGGATTACCAGAATGCCAACCCCAGCGAGTGCTATTTGATGTATGACGAGTCGCCGCTGACCACGCAGCACGGCAAGGTGGACGTGATTCGGGGGCTGCGCGATCGTGGCCGGCGTGCCATGCTGGTGGGCGATGGCTCAAGCGACCTGGCTGCGGCGCACGCGGTGGATGTGTTCATCGGCTTCGGCGGTGCGGTAGCGCGGCCCTTGGTTGCGGCCAACGCGCCGATCTTTCTCAGGACGGCGAGCATCGCGCCGGTGTTGCTGCTGGTGCTGCGCGATGGGGAAGGGGAGTCGCTGGAGGTGAAGCGGCAGGCGCGGGAGATGCTGGCGCAGTTGCCTGATAGATTGGCGATAAGGCAGTGATTATCACCCACTACAATCGCGCGCATGAAGACAGCGCGCGCCGCGCTGGCTGCCGTCGCACTCACACTCGCAGCCTGCTCACAGCCCCTCATCCCAGCCGACCCAACTCCCGCCGTCATCGTATCCATCCTGCCGACCGAGCCGCCGCCACCGCCGACGCCTGCGCCGGACCCGATTTACCTCAGCTTGATCTGGCATCAGCATCAACCGCTATATGCCACCGACCCGCAGACTGGCCTAATTACGCAGCCGTGGGTGCGCCTGAACGCTACCTGGAATTACTACGGCATGGCAGCAATGCTCAAGCGCCATCCGAACGTCAAGGCCACAGTCAGCCTCAGCCCGGTGCTCATCAAACAGCTTGACGACCTGGCCAACGGCGCACGTGATGTGCACTGGGAGCTGAGCGCGAAGCCAGCGGCGCAACTGAGCGCGGATGACAAACGCTTCATCCTGACCCGCTTTTTTGATGCGCCTTCGTCCAGCATCATCGCCGCCCAGCCACGCTACCAAGAGCTGCTGAACAAGCGCGGCGGTGAGGCTACTGAGCAGATTGAGACAGCGCTGCAAACATTCACCGAGCAGGACTTCCGCGACTTGCAGATGTGGTTCAACCTGGCTTGGTTCGATCCAGCCTTGCTGGCCGAGCCGCCCTTGAGTGAGTTAGTCGCCAGGGGCCGCGACTTCAGCGAGGCCGACAAGACCGTGTTGTTCAACAAGACGGTGGACGTGATCCGGAGCGTCGTTCCCTCCTATCGGGAGTTGCAGCAGGCCGGCCAGGTCGAGGTCATCACCACGCCGTATGCTCATCCCATCCTGCCGCTGCTGACCGATACCAACTTGCACAAGGCCGGCGACTCACAGGCGGCGGTACCGACGCCGCCATTTGCCTTCCCTCAAGATGCGGACGAGCAAGTGAAGCGTGCGGTCGAGGTCTATCAGCGTTACTTTGGCGCTGCGCCGCAGGGCCTGTGGCCGAGTGAAGGCGCAGTTGTGCCGCAACTCGTCAAGCTCGTGAGCGAAGCTGGCTACGGTTGGATGGCCAGCAGCGAAGGCGTGCTGGCGCGGTCACTGGGATTGGGTGAGGACGGCTTTGCGCATGATGGCGACGTGGTGACGCAAGCGGCCGACCAGCTATACCGGCCCTACGCCGTCGAGACGCGGGGTGGCACGACCATGATGGTGTTTGGCGACCAGCGCCTGAGCCAGTTGATCGGCGGTCAATACAGCGCCATAGACGGCGAAGCCGCCGCACAGGATTTCGTTGACCGCCTGCTGCGCATCCGCGCGGGGCTGGAGAGCGCCGGCGCAGCAGGGCCACACCTTGTGAGCGTGGTTTTGGATGGCGAGGACGTTTGGGACGCCCACCCCGATGGTGGGCAGGCGTTTCGCGCTGCGCTGTATCGCAAGTTGGGCGAGGCCGGTGCGCGCGGCGAGATCAAGACCACTACACCGGGCGCATACCTCGCCCAATTCCCAGATCAGCAGCGCCTGAGTGAGCTATCGGCCGGGACGCAGTTCAGGGACGGCTTCTCATCGTGGATTGGCGAACCGGAGGAGAACACTGCCTGGAGTTATCTGCTGCGCACGCGCCGCTTTCTGGACGACTACCTGACCGGCAAGAAGCCCGCCGAGCAGCGCGCGATTGACCAGGCCTACGAGGCGATGTTGCTGGCCGAAGGTTCGGACTGGTTATGGCATTACGGCAGCGATCACGACGGCAACGATGACGGCTACTTTGACCGCAGCTTTCGCGCGTTGCTGGGCCAGGTGTATGACGCATTGGGGGTGCCGCAGCCGGAATACGTCAACGTGCCAATCATTACACCGGCCATCGCCGCGCCGGCGCAGATGTTGCAAGGTGTGATCACGCCGACGATTGACGGCGCAGTTGTCGAGGGCGAATGGGAGTTGGCCGGCGCGGTGCGCGCCGACGGGAGTGCGACTGCCGGCAGCATCAGCCCCATTGCAGCGCTCTATTACGGCCTCAGCCCCAAAGACATCGTCTTTCGGGCTGACGGCGCGCAAGAGTGGAACACCCTCGTGGGGGCTGGTCAGCCGGTGCGGGTGGGTGCCTATTTCAAGCTGCCCGATGAACGCACGACGGCTGCGCTCTCGCGCCTAGGGCCGGACGACACGCGCCGCTCGCCGCTGGGCATGCCAGCATCGCACCTGTTGGAATGGACGCTTGATCCAAATGGCGCGGCGTCCGCCATCCTGTACAAAGCCAATGACACTGGCGGTTGGTCGGCTGTTGCGACGCCGGCGCGCGCCCGTGTTGCCAGCGCGGCAACGGGTCAAGTGTTGGAAATGAGCGCGCCGCTTGAACTGATTGACAGAGCCGACAACCTGCGCACGGGAGATTCGGTTCAACTGATTGCGCTGGCTACTCAGGGTGGACGCGTGCTCGGCCAGTTGCCCGCCAACGGCATCGCACAGATGGCCGTGCCTTGATGCGGCGAGAGTGGTGCATTTCTCTGCGTGGCAATGCGCGCCACGCTTCCGAATGAATTCAGCGTCTGATAGTGGCCAAACGCGCTCATGAGTTTGAAGAAGTTAAACGGGACACACGTTTTGAGCCCGCGTAGCGGGCTTTGTAACCGTAGCCGTTCGCTTCTAACGAATGGCATAGCTGCGGCGACGCGGCATAGGCTGGAAGCCGACGCCTACTGTGTTGAAAGTTCGCTACGCGGACTGTGTCCCATAAGCGCAATCAGCTGCGCCGACTACAATACTTCAACCATGATTGACGGATTCAGGGTGGTCGTGAAGACAATCAAGGATTTGTGGGGCGAGATGTTCATGCTCGTCCTGATGAACCTCTTCACGCTGCTGTGCACCATCGTCATTATTCCCGGCCCGCCGGCATGGGCAGCGCTATATGCCATGTGCAATCGCGTCGCCAACGACTACGCCATCTCGTGGGAGGGTTACTTCAAGGCCTTTCGCGAATACTTCGGCAAGTCGTGGTTGTATGCCGCCTTGTCTGCGCTGGTTGGTCTGCTCATCGTCGTCAACTTCTGGTGGTATGGCGTGACCTTTGGCGACCAGGCCTGGGTGCCGTGGGTGCGTGGGGCATGGTTGGCGGCATTGTTCTTTTGGGTGGTGATTAACTTCTACGCGTTCGCGTTCTACATGGAACAACAGGACAAACGCTGGCGCGTGGCGGTGCGCAACGCAGCGCTGGTTGCGGGCGCGAACCCTTTGTTTACACTTGTCGTGTTGATCGTGGCAGGCGCGTTGCTGATCCTATCGCTCGTTTTGACGCCGTTGTTCGTGTTGTTGGGCTTGTCAATGTGGGCGCTGTTCGGCAGCGAAGCTGTGGTCAACCGGGTCAACGTGTACCGCAAACGCATGGAGGCAGACGGCGCAGAAAATAGCGGTCAGGCTCAGGGTAAGCAGGGTAGGGGCAAGGGTCAGCAGCGTGAGGCCTAGCTCGCCAGAGCAGGCTTCGAGGAGCGAGTCCGATGCGATCGAACCCAGGCGACGAATTTGATGACGGCGATTTTGACGACTACGACGAATTCGAAGACTTCGATGTCGAGTCGGCGCTGCTCACCTCCGAGCTGACCGATGAGCTGGTGCGGCATCTGGCCGAGAACTGGCGGGCAGAGGAAGAAAACAAGCGCATCAACGTCAACGTGTCGCTCAACGCCGCACTGGGCAAGACGCCCACCAAATGGATTGACGCTGCCTGCCGGGTCAACCGGGTCGCACTCAAGGGCACGGTGCGGCGCGACCGGCGCGCCAAGATCATCGCCCTGGTCAGCGCCTTGACCAACCCCGACGAGTTGGCGCAGTGCGTGCGCGAGATGCCGGCCCATGCTCGCGCCGCGCTGCGGCGGGTGGTGGAGAACGGGGGTTGGTTGCGGCTAAACGAGCTTACGCGCGACTTCGGCGGCATGGAAGGCGATGGCTGGTTCTGGGATGAAGAACCGCCCACCTCAAGTTTGGGTGAGCTGCGCCGCCGGGCGCTACTCTACGTCGGCAAGACCTCGCTCAACAAAGAGGGCCGCAGCGGCAAGCGCCTGTTCAAGGTGGCGGTCGTGCCGCAGGATTTGCGTTATCTGCTGCGCGACATCCTGGCCGATGCAGCCATCCGCCGTGAAGAAGAGAGCGCCGTCGAGGCGCGCTTCGCTACGCCCGAAGATCTGTTGGCCGATGCGCTCGACGCTGCGCGCAGCCACTACGCCGGGTTGGAATGGAAGCCGCCCATTGCCCAGGCCGAAGTAGAGAGTTTTCTGCGCCGCACCAGCCGCGAGGGCTTCAATCCGGTCTTAATTTGGCTGGGCGTGGACATCCTGCTCAACTTCATCGAGCGCAACCTGCACGAGATTCAGTCGGCCGACGACCTGTGCGGTTATCACGTCAGCGAGTTGGCGACGACGTTTGTGGATCACAACTACCTGCAACGCTGGACGTTGCGCGAGCGCCGCAACGTGATCGAGATCGTGCGGCGCTTATATGGACACTTGCACGCCTCTGACCGGATCAGCGATGACACCTTTGATGAAATCGAGCAGGCCTGCAAACGGCTGAGCAGCGGCGCGCGCAAGCTCAACTTAATCAATCGTCCGCCACCGTTAGGGGGCGAGTTGATCTTCACCCGCCTGAACCCCAACACAGGCGATGAAGAGCGCTACACCTACAACCACCAGCGCCTGCTCATGGCCTGGGCCGGCGCGTTTCATCAAGACTGGCGCACCATGCTGAGCGTGTGCGAGACCGTGCCGGGCGGCAAGCAAAAGGCCGCGCTCATCCACGAATTAATCGCGCTCGACCCCGGTGTGTGTGACCTGATTGTGTCGCAGGCCGACGAGGACGAGTTCGACCGCGCCATCCTGTGGTTCTACGAAGAGAAGGTGCTTGAATTGAGTGCGTGGTAGTGGCATGGTTCGATAAAATCTGCACATGAGCTTCACCATTGAGACGGAACAGGAAGAAGACGGACGCTGGATCGCAGAAGTGATCGAACTGCCTGGCGTGCTGGCATATGGATCGACCCAACGTGAAGCGATTGCTCAGGTCGAAGCTCTTGCACTACGCGTTCTGGCTGACCGGATTGAGCATGGCGAAGATGTGCCTGGTGTGGCCAGCGTCTTCACAGTGTCAGCATGAAGCAATGGTCATCCACGCGTGCTCGCCGTATACTTGCGGCGCTATTACGCCTTGGCTGGCGGCTTGAACGACAATCTGGCTCTCATCGCACGCTGGAGCGAGAAGGTTGGGCAGATTACGTGTTCGCTTTTCACGACAACGAGGAGATTGGTCCTCGCATGTTGGCGTGCATCGCATAGAGCACAGGCTTGACGCCTGATGATTTGTAGAGACTCCACTAGCTCACCGCGTTCTCTAGCGTCACCTCGCCCACGCAGATCTTGACCGTATCGCCGGCCTGCAATGAGAACGACTCGGGCGGCACCACTCCCGTGCCGGTCATCAGGAACGCGCCGTGCGGGAAGTCCATCTCCTTGTGGAGATAGCGCACCAGGTCTTCGAGCGTGCGCTTCATGCGGGAGATGCTCGTCTCGCCGCTGAAGGCGAGGCTGCCCTGCGCCTGCCCTTTGTCTGAAGCGACGGCGTCAACCGGCCGGTGAATCTCCACGCTGACGGGCAACTCGCGCATTGCATCGGCGTTGGCGATGACGATCTCCGGGCCGAGGGCACACGCACCGTTGTACATCTTGGCCTGCGGCAGATACAGCGGGTTCTCGCCTTCGATGTCGCGCGACGACATGTCGTTGCCGGCGGTGTAGCCGACGATCTCACCGTGGGCATTGATGACCAACACCAGTTCCGGCTCGGGCACGTTCCAGGCGCTGTCCTTGCGGATGCGCACCGGCGCGCCGCTGGTGACGGCGCGCCAGCCAATGCACTTCATGAACAGCTCGGGCCGCTCGGCCTCGTAGACCTTTTGATACACGTCGGCCACCGACGATTCGGCCTTGCGCGCATCGCGGCTGCGCAGATATGTGACGCCGCTGGCCCACACCTCTTGCATCGGCTCGATGGGCGGCAACGCAGCGCCGTCAGCAGCCGCGCCGGACTCCTCTTTGGCCATGCGCAGCATGTCGGCAATCGCGTCGGATTCGAGTTTGAGCAGCATGTCGAGGCTGGACATGGGCGGCAGCATTCTGCCATCCAGCGCCCAACGCGCGCCGTTCGGGGTTTGGTGTTTTGATAATTTCATATTGAAGGTTGCAGATTGCAGATTGATAGGTTGCATATGTAGTCTGCAACTTGCAATTTGCAATCTGTCAGCGACTAATCCATCGGATACAGGCTGCACCCGCCGTCAATCAACAGCGTCGAGCCGGTCATGTAGTTGGCCATGTCGGAACAAAGAAACACGAAGGCATTGGCCACGCTTTCGGGCGGTTGCATGAAGCCGAGCGGGATGGCCTTTGACGCCCGCGCCTTGTAACCGGGGTCGGTGTCCCATTGCCGCTTGGCCATGCCCACACCCACGATGCCGGGCGCGACGGCGTTGGCGCGGATGCCCTTGTCGGCCAACTCGCGGGCGAAGCCGCGCATCATCGTCTTGAGCGCGCTCTTGCTCATGTTGTAGGGCGTGATCTCCGGCCACGGCACGTCCTGCACCCAACTGGTGGTGAAGATCAGATGGCCCGGTGTGCCCTTGGCAACCCAGCGATTGGTTGCTTCCTGCGCGACGATGAAGGCCGCGCGCACGTTCACGTCCATCAGCTTGTCATATTCACCCAGCGGATACAGCCCAACCGGGTGGGCATTCACCATGCCGGCGTGGCAGCACACCACGTTCGGCATGCCCAGCGTGCTTCCGATCCAATCGAACATGGCTGTTACTTCGCTGGGTTGGGTCGTGTCGGCGCGAAAGTAACCGACGCGGTCGCTTTTGGGCAGCACCGCCTCGGCCTCATCCTGCGCGACCACATCGTTGACCGCCACCTTTGCACCATGATCGGCCAATGCCTGAACCACCACGCGGCCAATCGCCCCCGCGCCGCCGGTGATCAGGATCGTTTTGGCCGAAAGGTCGAGCGAGTTCATGTTGGCTGTGGCTATCGCTATGGCTGCGGCTGACCCTTCGCTTCGATTGCGGCTTTGGCCACCGCAAGGTCAACGCTACGATACGCATTCGCGAGTTCGCACGTCAGGCCCAGATACAAGTCGCCGTATTTGCTGCCCGGCTCGATGGCTGTGCCCTCGATCCATTCGTTGAACGACTTGACCAGCATCAAGTCTGCGCCAGTCTGCTGCGTCACGGCGAATGTGTCACGATAGTAGTCGCCGCCGCGCCGGTCGCGGGCAAAGGCGGGCGCAGGCGTGCGCACATCGGTGGCGCGCACCTTGACCGAGCGCGTGTCGTCGAAGCCCGGTGCGATCGAGTCGGCAAAGTAAAGCTTCGTCCCGAATTGTTTCTCGGCCTCGCGCAGGCGCGTGGCAAACGCGGGCTGCTTGAGCCAGCTACGCGGACCGGTCTTGTGGTCAATTCGATACACGTACAACCCATCGAACAAGGGGTTGAAGGCGGCGGTCAGCCCCTCAGCAAACCAGATGGCCTTGCGGTCGGGGTCAGTTGCCTGGCGGACACGCGCCCAACCGGCCTTGGCTGCGCCAACGTTGCCCCACGGCCGGGTCATGCCCTCGAAGAAGATCACCGGCTTGCCGTCAACCTTCAGATAGTTGGGATGGTTGGCCCAGTTGGCCATGACGAAGTTAACCGAGTCAACCAGGTCGGCCTCTTTGGTGCGCTTCAGGCTGTTCTCCAGCAGCACCACGGCGTGTTGCATGTTGCTGCCCGACGACGCGGCCAACAACTTGTTGAAGTTGTCGGTGGTGCGCGGCTCCTTTGCCCCAAACCAATGGGCGGTGAAGCCGTTCAGGCAGGCCTGTTGGGCCAATTGCAGATGGCGCTGAATGGTGCCCATGTCGTCGGAGTTATACGGCCCGGCGGCTGGCACGTCGAACGTCTTGGTGCCGTCGAATACATCGGGCTGATACCACATCATGTAATCGGCCAGAAGGAGGCGACCGTTGTTGGCATGGACTGGATGGGCAGGTGCGTGAAGGGTGATTGCAGCGGTCAACAAACAAGACAGTGCGGCGAACGTCAAAGATTTGAAGCGCATAGTGAACCGTAACGTCAGTGCGATTGAGATTTTGGACAAGTGTAATCGCTTGCTGCTTACTTGCCGTGCCGCCCGCCATAGCGCGCATTCGGCGCTTCGAGCGCGGCGCGCTCGGCCTCGCTCAGGTCGTCATAAGCCGAAGCGTCGTAATAGCGGGCCGACCACGACAGCGGATGCGGGCTGTATTTGAAAAACAGCGTGCGCCGCTCGCCCGCGCCGTGCCAGGGCAGCGTGCCGTGAGTCAACGCCTCGGTGAAGAGGATGGCTGTGCCGGCAGGGCCGGTCACTGCCCGCATGAAGGGCTGCAAGTTATCCAACTCCTTCCACTCCTCGGGGAAGGGGAGGTTGCTCTTGTGGCTGCCGGGCACACAGCCAAAGCCGCCGTCGCCTGGGTACACGTCGCGCAGGTTGTAGGCCACGACGATCAGGCCGTTGTGCATGCGCCCATCTTGAAAGCGATAGTACTGCGAGGGGTCGAATGGCGCGCCGCCGCCGTGCAAGCGCGTGCCGATCGGCCCTTTGCCGGTGCGGATCAGGTCGGCGTAGTCGTGATCGAGCCGGAAGCGCGGGCCGACGATCTCGTTCAGATAGGGCGCAATCCGCGGGTTGGCGATCAGCCGGCGATATGGCGCACCCCAACTCAGCAAATTGCCCCAGCGCTTGGTGGATACGTCGGTAGAGGCGTCTTGGGCAATGTGTTCATCCCAGATGCGATTGAGGTCGGCCAGTTGCGACGCATCCAGCGCGTCGGGCACAGTGATGAAGCCTTGCAGGTCGAAGAGATAGCGTTCTTGGTCGTTCATGGTGTGCGTGTCCGTGTGATGAAAAGGTCAATCTTTCAGGACGACGGGAATCTTGGCCATTAAGCCGCCGTCCACGAGGTAAGCGCCGCCGGTCAGCGCGCTGGCATCGTCGCTGCACAGGAACAGCACCAGCTTGGCCACTTCTTGCGCGGTGATGACGCGGCCAATCGGGTGCATGGTGCCCCACTTGGCAACGGTCGCGTCCACGTGATCGGGGTCGAGCGACGCGGCAGCATTGCGCAACAGCGGCGTGTCAACCGAACCCGGCAGCACGGCATTGACGCGGATGCCCTCCGGCGCGTGATCGTTCGACAGCGCCTTGACCAGCGTGATCGTGGCGGCCTTGCTGGCGGCGTAGATCGGCACCGTCGTCTGTGTGGCCAGCCCTTGCACGCTGGAGGTGCACACGATCGCGCCGCCACCCCGCCGGCGCAGGGCGGGCACGGCATATTTGCACATCCACACGTGGCCCTTGAAATTCACGCCCATGCCGCGCTCGTAGTCTTGCTCGGTCGTGTGCTCGATCAGGCCATAGGTCTGGATGCCGGCGTTGCTGAACAGCACGTCGAGGCCGCCGTAGGTCTCGACGGCGATGCGCACGGCGCGTTCGGCGTCGGCCATGTGCGTCACGTCGGTATGGACGAATGTCGCACGCGGCAAGGACGAGGCTAACGCTTGCCCGGCCGCGTCGTCCACGTCGGCGATGACGACCGACGCACCCTCGGCGCTGAACGCCTTAACCGCGGCCTCGCCGATGCCCTTTGCACCGCCGGTGACGAGGACGACTTTGTTTTCAAATCGCATGTGGCTCCGTGGATTGAGCGTTGGTGACGGGGGTTGTGGTGTGATGCCTGTAAAACGGCACGTGCTCCGGCGGCAGCGGCGTGTTCCCCAAGATCAAGTCGGCCGCCTTCTCGGCCAACATCATCGTTGGCGCGTAGATGTTGCCATTCGTCACGTAGGGCATGACCGAAGCGTCCACCACACGCAGGCCGTCTAGGCCGTGCACGCGCATCGTGTTTGGATCGGTGACTGCCATCGCGTCCGAAGCCGACCCCATCTTGCAGGTGCAACTCGGATGCAGCGCCGTCTCGCCGTCGCGCCGCACCCACTCCAGGATTTGTTCGTCGCTTTCGACGCTTGGTCCTGGCGAGGTCTCACCGCCGCTGAAGGGTTCCAGCGCCGGCTGGTTCAGGATGTGGCGCGCGCAACGCACCGCCTCCACCCACTCGCGCCGATCCTCCGGTGTGGACAGATAGTTAAAGCGCAGCGCCGGCTTGGCCGCCGGGTCGGCCGATTTGAGCGTGATGCAGCCGCGCGCGTTCGAATACATCGGCCCGACATGCACCTGATAGCCGTGCCCGCCCTTGGGTGAGCTGCCGTCGTATCGAATCGCCAGCGGCAGGAAGTGAAACATGATGTTGGGGTAGGCCACATCGTCGTTGCCGCGGATGAAGCCGCCGGCCTCGAAGTGGTTGGTCGCAGCTGGGCCGGCCTTGAACAGCGCCCACTGCAGGCCGATCCACGGCTTGTTGTACCACTTGAGCGCCGGCTGCATGCTGACTGGTTGCTTGCAGGCGTATTGCACGTAGACCTCCAGGTGATCTTGCAGGTTCTCGCCCACGCCGGGCAGAGGGTGGGCGGGCGCAATGCCGAGCGCGCTCAACTCATGGGCGTTGCCTACGCCAGATAGCATGAGCAATTGCGGCGAGTTGATTGAACCGCCGCACAGGATGACCTCTTTGGCGAAGGCCTTCGCCGTCGTGCCGCCATGAACGTATTCCACGCCCACGGCGCGATTGCCCTCGAACAACACGCGCGTGGTGAAGGCGCGCGTGATGACCTTGAGGTTCGGGCGGTTTATCACCGGGTGCAGATACGCGCGCGCTGCGCTCAGACGACGCCCGCCGCGAATGTTGCGGTCGAACTTGGCGAAGCCCTCCTGCTGGTAGCCATTCACGTCGCTGGTGAGTGGATAGCCGGCCTCCTGCACCGCGTCAAAGAACGCCTTGAACAGCGGGCTTGCGGCGGGGCCGCGCTCCAACGCCAGCGGCCCGCGGTCGCCGCGCCAGTCGTCGCCACCGGCCAGGCAGTTTTCCATGCGCTTGAAGTAGGGCAGGCAGTGCGCGTAATCCCAGTTGCGCATGCCGGGGTCGGCGGCCCAGCGCTCGTAGTCCATCGGGTTGCCGCGTTGGAAGATCATGCCGTTGATGCTGCTGCTGCCGCCGAGCACCTTGCCGCGCGCGTGGTAGATGCGCCGGTTGTTCATGAAAGGCTCTGGCTCGGACTGATACTGCCAGTCGTAGTGTTTGCTGCCGATGGGGTAAGCCAACGCGGCCGGCATGTGAATAAAAATGTCCCACCACGAATCGGGACGGCCGGCCTCAAGCACCAGCACCTTGTGCGATGGGTCTTCGCTTAGACGGTTTGCGAGCACGCACCCGGCTGAGCCGCCGCCAACGATGATGAAGTCGTATTGCATGGGTCAACGGATGTTAACGAATAATCGGATGAATGCGCAAGCTAATCTTCAATCTCCAATTTCCAATCTCTAATCTGCTATTCTGCCCGCCATGCCGCTGACGCATACCAGCACATACAAGATTCGCTTCTACGAGTGTGATCCCTACGGTCACGTCAACAACACCAACTATTTGCGCTACATGCAAGAGGCTGCGTTCGAGGCCAGCGCCGCCGCCGGCTACGACGTGCAGCGCTACGAGCAGATTGGCCGCACCTGGCATGTGCACGCCACCGACATCGAATACCTGCGCCCGCTGAAATATGGCGACGCGGCCCAGGTGAAGACGTGGGTGCTGGATGCGCGCAAGGTCACCTCGCGCCGGGCGTATGAGCTGTATTCGGCCAGCACCGGCGAGCTGGCGGCCAAGGCAACTACCGATTGGGCTTTCCTTGACACGGCCAGCGGCAAACCTGCACCCATTCCGTCAGACTTGCTGGAGGCCATCGCGCCGGGCGGCTTGCCTGAACCGACTCGAGAGAAGTTTCCCGTTCAGCCCACGCCGCCGGAAGGCGCATTCCGCATGCGACGCTGCGTGCAATGGCGCGAACTCGATTCGGCCAGGCACGTCAACAACGCCATCTATGCCGAGTGGGGCGAAGAAGGCGGCATGCAGTGCATCGCCCACTTTGGCTGGCCGGCCTCGCGCATGGCAAACGCGGGTTTGGGCATCTTCTACAAACGCATGTGGATGGAGTATCTCCAGCCCGCACATCTGGATGATGAGGTCGAGATCACGGCCTGGCTGAGCGATGTCAAGCGCGCCAGCGGCCTGCGCCATTTCAGCATGACCCGGGTGAACGATGGCGTCTTGCTGGCGCGCATCACCGTCCAGGCCGTGTGCGCCAACATCGCCACCGGCATGCCGACGCGCTGGCCGCAGGACATGCTGGCCGACTTCGCGCCCAATATTGCAAAGCCATCTCCCTCCCCATCGGGCGGAACGTCCCTGGAGCACAGCGGAAGGGAGAGGGGATAGGGGAGGGGGCGTGCCCTGCACATCCAACTGCTGCCGCGCTTATGAGCATGCCTTCGACGAGGGCTATGCCCAGGGCGACCTCGATGACTATCGCGCCAAGGGGCCGGAGCGTTCCACGCGCGTCCTGCTTGACTTGATTCATGCGGCGACCGATGTGCAGGGTGCGACCGTGCTCGACATCGGCGGCGGCGTGGGTGCGGTGCACCATGAATTGTTGAAAGCCGCCGCAGTGTCGGCCGTGGACGTGGACGGCTCAAGCGCATACATCGCCGCATCCAAGCGCGAGGCCGAGCGGTTGAATCACGCCGACCGCATCGCGTATCTGCGCGGCAACTTCGTCGAGTTGGCCGATGCGGTTCAACCTGCCGACATCGTGACGTTGGATCGCGTGATCTGCTGCTACCCCGACATGCCGGCGCTGGTCGGCGCTGCATCATCGAAGGCGCGCCGCGCCATCGGGCTGGTGTGGCCGCGCGAGGCATGGTGGATGCAGATCGGCCTCGCCGCCTTCAACGTATTTGAGCGATTCAGCAAGTATCCGCTGTATCAGAGCTTTCATCGCGTGGCCGATGTGGATCGCGTCATTGGCGCGGCGGGCTTGCGCGTGCACGCCCGCCGCAACGCCGGCCTGTGGCATGCGCGGGTGTATGTCCGATAATCCAAATCATGATCGCCTTCGAACTCAACGACCTCGCTGCAGAACGCGAACGTATTGGCAAGCGGAACGCCCCTGTGGGGCTATATCACGAATTCCTGCGCGTGCCAAGCATGAGCGCGGGGCTGTATCACCTTAAGGCCGGGCAGGCTGACCCGCAAAAGCCGCACAACGAGGATGAGCTGTACTACATCGCCAATGGGCGGGGCAAGATCTTCGTCGGCGGCGAAGACCGCGACGTGCAGCCGGGCAGCGTGGTGTTTGTCGCAGCGCATGTCGAGCACCGCTTCCACTCGATCACCGAGGACATGGATATTCTGGTGTTCTTTGCACCGGCCGAGAGTTGAACAGTTGCAGGGTTGCAAGGTTGATCGGTTGCACAGTTGCAAGGTCGGTGCTTTGCGCGCAAACTCGCACCTGACAACCGAAAGACCTTACAACCAAACAACATCAGACATGAAAATCACATCTGTTAAGACGGCCGCCACCATCGGCCACGGCATGCACCTGTGGGTAAAAGTGACAACTGACGCCGGCATCACCGGCATCGGCGAGTGTGTGCATGGCGGCAAGCAGGCCATCGCCATCATTCAATACCTCGAAAGCAAACTCATCGGCCGCGACCCGTTTGCCATTGACGCGATCTTCGAGGAGATGCGCCGCAGCCACGTATTCGACGGCGGAACGGGCGGCGCGCTCATCACCGCGCTCACCGGCATCGAGATCGCGCTATGGGACGTGAAGGGCAAGGCGCTTAAGACGCCGGTCTACGAACTGCTCGGCGGCAAGTTCCGCAACAAGATCTGGATGTATTGCGATTGCCAGGTGGACCCCGGCATGGAGTTCGACGACATCGAGCAAGTCGTGCACGGCGTGCTGGCCAAGGGCTTCACCGCGCTCAAGGTGGACCTCGACATTGGCGCGTATTCGGCCAAGCGCATCCCCACCAACAGCGACACGCAGGTGCTCACGCTCAAAGAGGGCACGTTCAGCAAAGACAAGTTCAACCACACCGCCATGGAGCGCGAGCACGAGCGCATGTTGCAGGTGGTGGACATGGTGACGCGCGCGGCGGGCAAGGACGTGGCGGTCGCCGCCGACGTGCATACCCGGCTGGACGTGCCGAGCGCCATCCGGCTGGTGCGCGACTTGGACAAATATCACCTGCTGTGGCTGGAGGAGCCCGTGCCGCCGGAGAACATTGACGCCATGCGCGAGGTGAAGGCGCACAGCACCACGCCCATCTGCGCGGGCGAGAACATCTACCTGCGCTTCGGCTTCCGCGACCTGTTCGAGAAGCAAGCCGTGGACATCGTCATGCCCGACCTGCCCAAGTGCGGCGGTCTGAGCGACGGCCGCAAAATCGCCAACCTGGCCGAGTTGTATTACATCCCGTTCGCGCCGCACAACGTGTCATCGCCGATCGGCACCATGGCCAGCGCGCATGTGTGCGCCAGCGTGCCCAACTTCCTGGTGCTGGAGTGGCACTGGAACGAGCGGCCCTATTGGAGCACGATCATCCAAGACAAAGACGACATCATCAAGAACGGCTACATCGAGCTGACCGACCGGCCGGGCATCGGCGTCGAGTTGGACGAAACCGTCGCGCGCGAGCATCAGTTCCCCGGCACGACGTGGTTTGAATAAGTGTCACGTGTGCAAGTGTCACGTGCTGCGTCACTTGACACTTGCAGCACGAGTTTGTCAGTCACACGTAGAATTGTCAGCCAAACATGACACAGGCTGTCGAGGTAACCCGCGTCGGGCGTAGGGGGCAAATCGTGCTCCCACGCGATGTGCGCTATGCGCTGGGCATTGAAGAAGGTGATCGTCTGGCCTTCATCGTCCAAGGTGGCGAGGTGACGCTGCGTCCCATCAAGACCACCTTGCTCGATTTGCGCGGGAGTGTTGGCGCAAAAGCACCGCAGGACTTCGAGGCAGTGCGCGCATCAGTCAAGGAGGCTCATGCCAAGAAAGTTGCGCGAGGCCCCGGCTGAGCGCGTCTTCATTGATACGAATTTGTTTCTGCGTTACCTGACAAACGACCAGCCCGAACATGCCGATCAGGTAGAAAAACTGTTGCGCCGTGCTGCTGCGGGCAAAGTAACACTGGTCACCCATGTGCTGGTCATCGCAGAAATCGTGTGGACGCTCTCGTCTTTTTATAAGTTGTCGCGTGAAGACATCAGAGACAAGATTGTTGCCATCCTCAATACCGATGGCATTGTGATCGAGAACGCCAATCTGATATTGCAGGCTGCGTTGACCTTTGCCGACAGGAATGTTGACTTCATTGACGCATACACCGCGGCGTGGTGTGCCGCGCATGCAGTGCCAACGGTATGCACCTTCGATCAGGCACACTTCAAACGATTGCTGGGAGTTGAACCCAAATTGCCAAGCGCGATTTGAATAGAGGTGTCGCTGGTGTCAAGTGCGTCAACGGTGTCAGAGCATATGAGACACTAACCACACTACTGACACAAACGACACCATGCTGATCCTTCTCCGCATCCTCGCCGTTTTCCTCGGCCTGCTCATCGTCTTCTACGCCCTGCGCTCGGCCATCAAGACGTTTGTCTTACCGCGCGCTGCGCCCGATGGCATCACCCGCATCGTCTTCCGCACGCTCCGCCGCGCCTTCAATCTGCTTTGCTTACAGGTCGAGTCCTACAGGCAGCGTGATCGGATCATGTCGTTCTACGCGCCGGTCGGCCTGGTTATGCTGGTGCCAGTGCTGTTGTTTGTGGTGGATGTTGGCTTCACGCTCATGTTCTGGGGAGTGCGCGAACAACCGCTAGCCGACGCGTTTAGCTTGAGCGGCTCATCGTTACTCACGCTAGGCTTCGTTGCGCCGGTTGAATTGTCCGAGCGTATTCTGGCCTTTATCGAGGCGGCCATCGGCATGACCATCACTGCCTTGCTCATTGCCTACCTGCCCACGGTTTACTCGGTGTTCTCGCAGCGCGAGATGCTGGTCAGCGCGCTGGAGGTGAGCGCCGGCTCCCCACCGTGGGGCGTCACACTGATCGAACGGCATTACTGGCTCGACCGTATGCACGACCTCTCTGGCGTGTGGCTGGAATGGGAACGCTGGTTCACCCAGATCGAGGAGACGCATACGTCGCTCAGCTCTGTCATCTTCTTCCGTTCGCAGCGCCCCAATCGCTCGTGGATTACCGCAGCAGGCGCTGTGCTCGACGCTGCCGCTCTGGTGCGGGCCGCCGTCAATATCACGCCCGACCCGCGCGCCGACTTGATGATTCGCGCGGGCTATTTGGCCCTCCGCTCCATCGCGCTTCCCTATGGCTTCCAACTCGATGACGAGCCGCGCTTTCCGCGTGATCCGATCAGCGTCCGGCGCGAAGAATTCGACGCCGCTTACGACCGCTTGGCCCATGCCGGTGTGCCCATGCGTCCGGATCGCGAGCAGGCGTGGCGAGACTTCGCTGGTTGGCGGGTGAACTATGACGCTGCGCTTATCGGGCTGTGCGCGCTGGTCATGGCACCCAAGGCACCGTGGTCCTCGGATCGCGCCGACGGCTACTGGTATCTCACGCCAAAGTTCCGCACGCCCAATATCGCGTTGGATGAGGACACGCAATATCGAGAGCGCAAAGAGGCGGAACTGCCGAATATCGAAGGCGTGACGCCGGACCTGCAAGATCAACCCGAGCGCGGCAGCATTGATCCGCGCTTACTGCGCCAGCCCGGCCTTGAAGGGGGCAAACATGGCCCGCGCAATCGAAAGATGAGCTCGGTCAGCAGCCAAATGCCAGTTGGGCGGCACTGGCAGCGGCGACGCTGGCGCTGACTTGGATTTTTTAACGTCAGTTCTGGATCAGAAAGCTGCTCTTGCCGCAAACACTCGGCGATGAATCGCCAAGCTACAGTGCGGTGCCCGATGAATCGGGCTCAATGAGCCGCGTTCAGGCGGCGCTGCTGTGTAGCCCGCTGATTTATCGGCGGGCGCGTGCGGCTTATCCAGAGCTGACGTTCTTCACGCCTGAATTGGCGTCGCGGCCGGCTTGGCCTGCTCTTGTCCTTGCAGCGCCCGCCACGCAGCCAACCCTCCTTGTAGAGCCGCGGCCTTGAACCCCGCCTTGATCAATCGTTGCGCCACACGGGCGCTGGTGGCTTCAGCCGTTCAGGTGCAATAGGCTACGACGAAGCGCGCACGATCTGCTGTCTGAATCCAATCCTCTATCTGATCGGGCAGCACGCGCACATCGCCGGGGATGCGCCCGCCGTCGCGCTCGGCCTGGCCGCGCGTGCGCACATCCAGCACGATGGGTGGCGCATCGCTGCGCAGCAAGTTGGCAAGATCGGCTGCGCTGATGCGCGGTATACCCCCATCCTCAGCGCCAAACAAACCAGCCGCAGAGCCTTCGCGCTCTTCTGCCAGGGTATCGGGCTGGGCCACGCGCCGCGCATACCAGGCGCTCAAGGGCGTGGCGCTGGCACCGTGCAGCACAACCGAGACGACGACCACCATGCCAACCACCGCGAACATCCAATCTGCCCGCGGCACACCGGCCTGCACGGCCAGCAGCGCCAGCAGCAATGAGCTCAGACCGCGCGGCCCGAACCACCCGATGAAGGCGCGGGCTGATGCGCTCATGCGCGCCCGGGCGAAGATGATCTGGCTGGTCAGCGGCCGGATGACCAACAGGGCCAATGCGGCCAGCAGCAAGGTCAGGCCAATAGGCGCTAATCCCAGCGTAGTGGACAGCACCGCCCCGAACAGCAGGAAGGCCAGCAACATCGCCATCTCCGATGTGACCTCGCCATAGTCGAGAAAGCAATCGCACAGCGTCTGGTCGAACAGCGTGACGGCCAGCCCGGCGAAGAACGCAGCCAGAAACCCCGATCCGCCAACGGCTTGCGCAGCGGCATAGGCCGCCAACACCAGGCCGATGCCATACAACGCCTGATATTCGCGGCGGATGTTGAAGCGCGCATCCGCCCGGCCCATCAACCATGCGCCCACGCCGCCGACGACGAGGCCGATGATCGGGCTGATCACGAGCAGCCGGCCCAGGAAAAGCGCCCACTCGCCGGCGCTGGTAGGGCCGGCGGTCAGCACTGCAATCAAAATGAGCACGATGGGCAACACGACGATGTCGTTCATGCCCGCTTCCACGCTCAGCGTCTGCCGGATGGAGCGCGGGATGCGCGGGTCGCGCAACACATCGCGCAGCACCACCGCGTCGGTGGAGGCGAGGATGGCACCGATGAGTAGCGCTTCGATGGGCGCCGCGCCCAGCAACGCCGCCACGGCCAGCGCGACACCGCCCATGAAGATGAATGTGCCGGGGCCAAGCGCCAGCGCCGGGATGCGCCACTCGCGCCTTAGCTCGTCCACCTGCATCTTGACCGCGTCGAGGAACAGCACCAACGACAGGCTGACCACCGCAATCACTTCGAGCAACGGGTCTTCGAGCGAGACGTTGAGCACGCCCAGCCCCAGCGGCCCGAGCACCACGCCCAGGCCCAGGAAGATGATCGGGAAGCTGATGGGGCTGCGCTCGACGATGCCAGAAGCAAGCGCGGCCAAGACGAGCACGATGGCGATCAGCGCCATCCCGGCGACGAGTGGGGTCATGCGGGCAGCTTGGGCCGGTTGGCCAGAGCGGTGCGGATGATAGAGCGCGCTTCTTCGAGTTCGCCGTTGATCAACTCCAGCCGCGGCGGGCGCACGCGTGCCGTGCCCATGCCGACCTCTTGCTGGCACAGCTTGATCAACTGCACGAACTTGCCGACCGTATCCAGCCGCAGCAGCGGCAGGAACCACTTGTAGAGCGTGAGGGCTTTGTCGCGTTCGCCGTTGAGCGCATAGTTGAACAGATCCACGCTCTCCTTTGGCAGGGCGTTGACCAATCCGGCCACCCAACCGGTGACGCCGACCGATGTGCCCTCCACGATGGCGTCGTCTACACCCATCGTCATCACCAACCGGTCACCGATTAGTTCGCGGATGGCCATGATGCGCCGCACGTCGGCGCTGCTTTCTTTCACCGCGGCGAAGTTGGCATGTTCGTCGGCCAGCTCGGCGATGTGCCCCGGCAGATAGTCCACGCCATACGCAATCGGATTGTTGTAGAGCATGCAGCTCAGCGGCGTGGCGTTGAAGACGGCGCTGACGTGGGCTTTGTTCTCGCGCCAGTCGCCCTTATAGACGTACGGCGGCAGCACCATCAAGCCTTCGCAGCCGGCGTCCTGTGCGGCGTGGGCCATGGCCACCGCCTCGCGCGTGCTGAGCGCGGCGATGGCGGCTACGACCGGCGCGCGGCCAGCCAGCGCCTTGACGCATGTCTGCCACAGCGCGGCGCGCTCATCGAAGCTCATGGTGTTGCCCTCGCCCAGCGAGCCGGGCGTGACGATGGCCGTGCAGCCGTGGTCCACCATCCATTGCGCATGGCGGGCCACGAAGGCGTGGTCAATCTCGTAGTGTGCGTCGAGGGCGGTCGTCATTGCGGGCATCACGCCCGTCCAAGTTATAGACATTTGTAGTTCCTTTGTGTGCGTAATTTGTGTCGTTGGTGTCAATAGTGTCGTTAGTGTCCGGAGGTGTCGACACCAGCGACACTATTAACACTACTGACACCGTATCTCAACGGATCGCGCGGGTCGAGCAGCAGCGTCGCGTCGGCGGTGACGAACGCTTCGCCCGTGATGGTTGGCGTCACAGAGCCATCGCGATTCACCTCAATGCTACCCTCGAACGTGCTGCCGATGATGCTCTCCTGCCGCCATATCTGGCCCGGCGCAAGTTTGCCATCGGCATACAAACAGGCGAGTTTGGCGCTGGTGCCGGTGCCGCACGGCGACCGGTCGTAGGCGTTGCCTGGGCACAGCACGAAGCTCTTGCTGTCGGCTGTGTCGCTCTTGCCGAAGAGCTCGATGTGGTCAATCTCCGCGCCGTCCACGCCGATGATGCCGCCGCGTTGCAAGGCGTCTTTGATGCGCGCACAGAAGCGCGTCAGCGTCTCGATGTTGCTCGGGCGCAGCGTCTGGCCGTGTTCGTGGATGAGGAAGAACCAGTTGCCACCCCAGGCCACGTCGCCGGTGATCTTGCCGAGGCCGTCCACTAGCACCAACACATTTTTTGCGTGGCGATAGCTCGGCACGTTGCGCACGGAGACGCGGGTGGGGTAGTACTCAAATTCGCCTGCCCCCGCTCCCTGCCCCTCCCCAACGGGGAGGGGGGATTGGCTCCCTCTCCCCAACGGGGAGAGGGTAGGGGTGAGGGGGTGCAACGTCGCCTCGACCACGCCCACCGGCGTCTCCACGCGATGCGTGCCCGGCGCAATGCGTCCGAGATAGGCCAGCGAGGCCATTAGGCCGATGGTGCCGTGGCCGCACATGCCCAAATAACCGACGTTGTTGAAGAAGATCACGCCGGCGCTGCAAGTCGGATCGCCCGGCTGGCACAGCAGCGCACCAACGATCACGTCGTTGCCGCGCGGTTCGTTGACGGTGGCGCGGCGCAGCCAATCGTGCTGTTCGCTCAGGGCGCGCAATTGCGTAGCCACGCTGCCCCGGCCAAGCTCTGGCCCGCCGTCAACCACCAGCCGCGTCGGCTCGCCGCCGGTGTGGCTGTCAATGATGTGAATCTGTTGCATTACGCGGCAACCAACACCGCCACACCACATCTCGGCAGACTGAGTGTGCCGCCGTAGGTCTCGCTGGTCAGCACGTCGCGCATGGGTGCGGGCAGCCGCACGCTCACCGGGCCGTCGTTGTGGTTCAGCACAAATGTGAACGCTTGCGCCGCGTTCGAACGCACCAACACTTCCACATTGGCGGGTACGTCGAACGGCGCGGCCACGCCCGCCTCGGCGCACACGCGCTTCATCAGCCACTGCATGCCGTGCCCATCCAGCACCGTGCCCACGTAATAGGCGCGCCCCGCGCCAACGTCGTTCTGGGTGATGGCTGGCGCGTCGGCGAAGTGATCCTGCCCAAACCGCGCCACCATGCGCGCGCCGCGCAGGGCGATGTTGTCACGCCATGTCTCGCACACGTAGCTCTCTTCATCGTCAGTAATCACAAAGTTGGGCTGGGCCATCGCCTCATACTCTTCGATGTGGATGCCGAGCAATCGCTTGAATGGCCCAGGTGTGCCGCCCAGCCAGATGTGATCGTCTTCATTGGCGATGCCGCTAAACGGCCCAACCACCAGCGTGCCACCCTGCGCCACAAACTGCTCGAACACCTCGGCCACGCCCGCGCGCGTGAGATACAAATTCGGAATCACGATGAGTTTGTATTTCAACGCCGTCTCCAGCGGGGCAGCGGAGGGAATGAAGTCGCATGTGATGTTTTGCGCGTGCAGCGCGGCGTAATATGGCGCAAACGTCATCGCGTTGATGTGGCTGCTGGGGTGCGAGTCCTGCTCCAGCACCCACCAGTTGTCCCAGTCGAACACGATGGCTGCGCTGGCTGCATTTGTGGTGTTCAGCAATTCGGTCTGGCTGAGCGTGTGCAACTCCGCACCCAACTGCTTGATCTCGCGGAAGATGCGCGTGTCTTTGCCTGCGTGCGGCACCATCGCGCCGTGAAACTTCTCCGCGCCCGCCTTGGCTGCGCGCCATTGAAAGAACATGATGCCATTCGCTGCGCGCGAAAGCGCCTGATAGCTCCACAGCCGCATCTGATCCGGCTTCTTCAGCGCGTTTTGGCTGCGCCAGTTCACCGCGCTGGGTGTCTGCTCCATCACCAGCCACGGCTGGCCGTAACGCAACGAACGCATCAGGTCGTAACGCATGGCCGTGCCGATGTGAGCATGCGCATCCATCGGGTCGGGATAGTTGTCGTCGCTGACGATGTCCTCGTGTTTGGCCCACTCCCAATAATCCAGCGGCTTGAAGAAGCCCATGAAGTTCGTCACCACTGGCACATCCGGTGTGATGCGGCGCAGGATGTCCACCTCCATTTTCATCAATGCCAGCAACGAGTCCGACGAGAAGCGCCGCCAATCCAGCTGTTGCGTCGGGTTGATGAACGTCGGAGCGGTGCGTGGCGGATTAATCTCGGCCCAATCGTCGTAGCGTTGGCTCCAGAAGGCTGTGCCCCACGCCTCGTTCAACCGGTCAATGGAACCATAGCGCGCCGTAAGCCATATTCGCCATGCGGCCGTGGCAGCGGGGGTAAAGCTCTCATACACATGGCAGCCGTATTCGTTGTTGATGTGCCACATCGCCAACGCCGGGTGCGACTTGTAGCGTTCGGCCAGGGTCGTCACCAGCCGCGCCCCCAACTCGCGATAGGCGGTGCTGTGCGGGCAATACTGTTGGCGCGAGCCTGGGAACAACGTCACGCCGTCTTTGGTCATGGGCAGGCTGTCGGGGTAGCGGTGCGCCAGCCACGGCGGCGGCGCGGCAGTGGCCGTGGCTACATCAGCATGGATGCCATTTGCGGCCAGCAGGTCCATCAACTTGTCCAGCCAGCCAAAGTCGAATTGGCCTTCGCGCGGCTCCAACTTGGCCCAACTGAAAATGCCGATGGAGACCATGTTGACGTGGGCCTCTTTCATCAAGTCCATGTCTTCGAGCCATACGCTCTCCGGCCATTGTTCCGGGTTGTAGTCGCCGCCGTACAAGAACGACGTCAGGTGAGATAAATCGCGTTTGGGTGTCATGAACGTCTCCGATGTCTACCAGTTCTGCACGCTGCCATCGTCGCGATACAGCTTCGGCGCTTCCCAGAACTTGAACGGCTTGCCGCCGAAGTCTTTCTCGTTGAACTCGACACCGAGGCCTGGCGCGGTCGGCACCGGGTAGCGCGCGCCATCGAGCTGGAGCTGGGTCGGGAAGATGTCGGCGTCCTGGAAGCCCAGGCTCTCGGTCGGCGAGACGCGCACCTCCAGCGAGAAGAAGTTGGGCACGGCGGCGGCCAGGTGCACGGTGGCAGCGGTGCAGATGGGGCCGAGCGGGTTGTGCGGCATCAGGTCAATGTAATGCGCCTCGCACCAACCGGCCACCTTCATCGCCTCGGTGAAGCCGCCGATGTTGCAGATGTCCAGCCGCATGTAGTTGGTGATGCCGCGCTCGATGTAGGGCAGGGCCTGCCACTTGCTGCTGAACTCCTCGCCGATGGCGAACGGCACATCGGTCATGCGGCGCAGTTGTTCGTAGGCTTCCGGCGTCTCATCGCGGATCGGCTCCTCCAGAAAATCGAGCGTGCCTTTGGGCATGCGCTGGCACAACGAGGCGGCTTCGGCCACGCTCAGGCGATGGTGATAGTCGGTGCCCAGCATCGGCCCGCTGCCGACCGCCGTGCGCACCTGGGTGAACCAGTCGGCGGTGACGCCGATGGACTCCCACGGCTCCCACACTTGTTGGGCAGTAGTCAGATCGGTCTTGCGATAGGCCGGCGACATGCGGATGGTGTTCCAGCCTTTGCTCAGCAGCAGTTGGCACTTCTCGATCAGCGCATCGGCGCTGTCGGCCCCGACGGTGGCGAAACATGGCACGTAGTTGCGCTGCTTGCCGCCGAGTAGCTCATAGACTGGCACACCCAATGCCTTGCCCTTGATGTCGTGCAGCGCGATGTCAATCGCGCTCTGCGCGGCTGTGAGCACGCGCCCGCCCTCGAAGTATTGCGAGCGATACAGCAGTTGCCAGATAAACCCGCTGCGCATCGGGTCTTGGCCGATCAGAATCTCGCGGTAGTGGCGGAGGGCGCCTTCGACGGCCAGCTCGCGGCCGCTTAGGCCTGACTCTCCCCATCCGCTGACACCTTCGTCCGTTTCGACTTTGACAATGAGTTGGTTGCGACTGCCCACCCAGGTGGGGTAGACCTTGATATCGGTGATCTTCATGACGAAGGCCGATTGAACATGGGCGGGGCGGGGATGTCAATGTTCCGCGCGATGACTCCCATCGCACAGTGGCTTGTTGCCGGATAGCCCGCACCGGCACAGCGTCAGGCGGTTGCGCGTCTCCATTGGCTGGCCGTCGGCCCGCTCGATAGGGATGCCGCCACTCACCCACAGCGGGCCTTCGATCGGGCCTGAGGACGTGATCTCGGTTGTCACCGCGATCTGTGCGGGCAGGTCGGGTTCGTTGTCGCCGTCCGCGCCCTCAAGGGTGTAGGTGTACGACCCCGACGGGCAGCGCTCGATCATGGCGATGATCTGCGAGCGCACAGCCGTGTCGTCGGGCGCAGCTTGGGCCAGCATGCGCTTGATGTTGGTCAGGCGTGTGCCACAGAAGCCAGCGCTGGCGCACAGCGAATAGTCGCGATGCACGACGATCTGTTTGCCGCCGGGGTCTAGTTCGCGCCGCTCGGCGGTCGTGTTTGCCTCGGCGGTCTCCGTGCCATCCCACTCAATGTTGTTGTGGCTGCTGTCGCAAAACGGTTTGTCGGCCGAGTGGCCGCAGCGGCACAGTTCGTAGCTCTCAGTGGCCTGGATGTCGCCCTCCTTCTCCCAGGCAATCGGCTCGCCGAATTCGGTCACCACCTGCACCTTGCGAACCAGCGGCACGTGACCTTCAACGACATAGGGGCCATTTTCTTGAATCGTGATTTTCATCGTTGTCCTCCTTGAACATGATGCCGAACCGAGTAGGGGTGACGAATCCCTCAAACTGCGATTAATTTTGGCTCTGCGTCTGCCGATTTCCATATCCGTTCACCAACACAGCAGGGATTCTTCGGCCTGCGGCCTCAGAATGACAATCCAACTGTTGCCCTCGCCTGAAGCGCAACGATGCGCAACGACATGGGCAGCACATCTGCGCTCACGTCCAGGCTGATATCGTCGCGCACGTCCACGACGCCGGCCGGGTAACGCGACGTGAATGCGTCCAGGGCAAAGATATTCAGGTTCAACTGCAGGATGCGATAGTGCATCGGGATGACGATCTTTGGCTGCACCTCGCGGATGACGGCATCTAGATCATCCAGCTCAATCGTCGGCGGCCCGCCGGTCAGCGCCAACAGCACATCCACGCCTCGGAAGAACTCCATCTGCGCCAGCGAAAGCGGGTTGCCCACGTCGCCCATGTGCCCGACCTCAACGCCATCAACTGCAAAACGATACAGCGCATTGTTGTCGGGGTGCGTCTTGTGGACGAGGCTCTCCATCGCCTCAATGGCCCGAATCGTCACACCCTTGACTTCGCGGCTGCCGCCTTCGCGCGCCACGGCCAGCGCGTTCACAATCACTGGATTTCCCGGAACACCCGCGCCGTCGCTGTGATACGTGTCATTGTCGGACGACATGACCACGATATCGGCCGGCTCGGTCAGTGGCGCAAGGCCGGCGATGCTCGGCGTGTAGGGGTCAGTGACGATTCGCATGCCGGACGACGACTCGACGTAGAAGCAGGCGTGGCCCTGCCAGGTGATCTTCATGCGCCACAGATTACAGGCAGGCAAGCGATTGTTCAACTGGCGTTGGTGAGTGATCTATCCCATCAGCGCGCGCCGCGCTGCCTCCCACCACGCCGGGTGGCTCGGGTCAACCATCTCTGGCTCGAAACCGACGCGCAGATAGGTCTTGATTGCGGCCAGCCGGAAGTCCTCGGTCTTGAGGTAGACGTAGCTATAACCCTGTGCCTGGCTGAAGGCGAGCACAGCGTGTGTCAACGCCTCGCTCAACCGCCGCCCACGGTGGGCAGGGTGCACGACTACCCAGCCGAGTTCGGCCGCGTCGGGATACAGAAAGGTGCAAGCTGTTCCAACCAACTGACCCTGATGCGTGGCGAAGAAGATGCCGTCGTGCGGGATGGGCGCACGTTCTCCGGCAAGCATCCGATCCAATCGAGTCCGATCCCACTCGCCAAAATCGCCGGTGTTCAACAGCGCGATCCAAGCTTCTTCATCGCCCATCTGAAATGTGCGCAAGCCGTAGCCGGGCGGCATATGTGGTGGCTGGAGCGTAGCGAGTCCGCGATAACTCATGCGCAACTGCGGCACTGAGGCGAGTGGTGTGCTCATCGCGTTCTCGCATCGGCCAACCGCTTGGCCAAGTCCTCCAGCGAGGCCAGATTGTGCACCGGCAAGAAGTCATCCACGAAAGGCAGGGCGGCCTGCATGCCGCGCGCCAGCGGCTCATAGCCGGATGCGCCGAGCAGAGGGTTCAGCCAGATCAGGCGGTGGCAACTGCGCTGCAGACGGGCCATCTCGTGCGCCAGCACTTTCGGATCGCCGCGATCCCAGCCGTCGCTGATGATCAGCACGACAGCGCCGCTGCGCATCACCCGGCGCGCCCATTTGAAGTTAAACGTATGCACCGCCTCGCCGATGCGCGTGCCGCCTGCCCAGTCTTGAACCGCGTGCGACACATCACGCAGCGCGCGCTCGATGCTTCGTTGGCGCAGCGGCCGGGTGATGCGCGTGATGCGCGTGCTGAACACGAACGTCTCGACCGTCTGCTCCAAGCCCGACGTAAGCGAGTAGATGAAATGCAGCAGCAGGCGCGTATAACGCTCCATGCTGCCGCTGATGTCGGCGATGACGATCAACGGGCGCGGCTTGATCTTGGGTTCGCGCTCGGCGAACAGCAACAACTCGCCGCCGTGGCGCATGTTCCGCCGCAACGTGCGCCGCAAGTCCATGCGGGCGCCACGGCCGGCGATCAGCCGGCGGGTGCGCCGCATGCCGGGTTGCCACAGCATCGCGTCCATCAGCGCCTTCACTTCGCCCACTTCAGCGTCGGTCAGTTGCGAGAAGTCCTTGCGCTTGAGCGCCTCGCGGTCACTGGGGCTGTAGATGGCTTCGACGACGAGCCGCTCTTGCGCTGCGCCGTCAGCCTCCTGCGCCTCCGGTTCAGGCGGCTGTTGCAACGGCGGCGGCGCGAACTCCGGCCGGGTGAAGGGCGTCTCATCTGGCCGTCGCCCGCGCGCGATCACGCGGTCGCCTGGGTCGGTCCAGAACAGATCAAATGCGTCTTTGAACAGCGGGATGTCCTCGCGCCGGTGCACCAGCAGGCTCTGCGCCGTGTAATAAAAGTCCTGTTTGCGGCCAATCTCGACATGTTCGAGCGCGCTGGCCAGGTCCATCATCCGGCTGGGGTTCACCTCCAGCCCGGCCCCGCGCAGCACGCGGCCAAACAGCACCAGGTTGTGCAACAGTTGGCCGGAGGGTGTGCTGGGTGCGGTGATCACAACAGCGTGGTCTGCGGGTTGGGCAATGCCAGCCTGGCGGCGTCGGCCCGGCGCTTGCGGCGTTCGCGTTGAAGTTGGGCGTATTGCACGATCACGCCGAGCAGCGTGAGCGCCAGCCAGACGATGGCCGCCAGCGCAGAGTTTGCATTGATCTGGAGCCCGGCCACGACCAGAGCCGCGCCGATCACGGCCGATAAGTTGATGAGCGCGTCGTTCGGCCAGCGCACCGCCAATCCAGCCGCCACAATTCCCATCACCAAGACAAAGATGAGCCCCAACGAGACGTCTTGGATGCGCTCGATATTGAACTCGGTGGGTTGGCGATACATGTCCAGCACGACTGTGGCGATGATCAGCCCGCCAAAGAAGGCGGATAACGCAGCGGCAATCGGCTTGGTGATGCGGTTGAGCAGGATGAACACGACGAGCGCCGCCAGTGCGGCAACGGCGGCGATGATCAACCTGTTGGTGTCCGTCGGAGATTCACCGCCTTCGACGAGCCAAAACACAAGCGCGGCCACGCCCAAACTGAATAGCAGCCACAACAACCTGCGCCCGGCCAACAGCAGCGCCAAGCCGACTGCGCACATCAAAATTGCGACGGCGATCGTAAAGAGGGTCAGCGTCGCAGGGTCCATCGTTTCGGTTGGGTTGGGCATGTCAGAGCACCCTCCGGATGAGTTTGTACACGACGTAGGTGGCAACACCGGCCGCGACCACGAACAGCACGAAGGCCAGCGTCCGGAGCGAGATGCCGAACAGCGGCACATCCAGGCTGGTGGCGATGGCGGTGCCAACCAGCAGGCCGCTGATGATGAGCGACAGCGCCAGCAAGGCCATGTTGCGCGAAAGCGACTGATCAAATTTGTCCACTTCTTTCGCCAGATCACTGGTGTCCACAAACAGGCTCAAGCGCCCCCGCAAGATCTGATCCAGCCACTTGTTGGCCGCCTCGGGAACTTCGGGCAGACGACGCACGACGTCTTTGGCGGCGCGCATGGCCTCGCGGCGCACGATGCCGGCGATGGCGGTTGGGTCGAACCGTTCGCGCAGCATCACCTTCACTTCCTCGGATGCGGCCGTGACCATGGATAACTCGGGGTCGAGCGCCTTGACCACCTGTTCGGCCTGGAAGAGCGACTTGAGCGCCAACGTCAGGCTGGGGTCGAGCCGCAGACCGGCCCGGCGCATCGAGGCCAGCATCTCATTCACGATCCCGGCCATGTTGGCCTTGCCGCTGGCACCACCCGATGCCAGCGAATAGCGCGTCATCATGCGCTCGACGCTGGTGATGAATTGCTGCTCGTCGCCGGGTTTGAAACGCACGCTCAGGCTGATGGCCGTCTTGGCAATCTCGCGGCCATCCCGCTGCGAGAGCGACCAGATCAAGTCGCCCAAAGCGAGGCGCTGTTCGGCGTCCAGATTGCCCATCATGCCCATATCCAGGAAGATGATCTGATGCTTCTCCAGGTCGCACAAGATATTGCCCGGATGTGGATCGGCGTGAAAGAAGCCGTCGAACAGCACCTGCTTGATCATGGCGCGGATAAACTGGCGCGCTAGGAGCGGGCGATCTACCCCGGCTTGGTCCAGCTTGTCCGTCCGGTTGATCTTCACGCCTTTGACAAATTCCTGCGTCATCACCCGGCGCGCGCTCAGCTCTGGATAGATGGTCGGCACGTGCACGAACTCATACTCAGCCATGTTCTGCTTGAGCATCTGCGCGTTGAAGGCCTCGTTGGTGTAATCGAGTTCGAGCAACACGTTGTCGGCGAACTCGTTGAGCGTGCCGGCAATGTCCAAATCCTGCGCCCACTCGCGGCCCTTCTGCACGTTGGCGGCCAAGTCGCGCATCACGTTTAGGTCGGCCTTCACCGTCACGTCAATATCCGGCCGCTGCACCTTCACCACCACCAGCGTGCCATCGTGCAAGTGGGCCTTGTGCACCTGAGCCGTGGACGCGGCAGCGAAGGGCTCCTCTTCGAAGTCGGCATAGAGCTGCTCCGGCGGCTCGCCCAACTGATCCATGATGATCTTGCGCGCCTCGGCGTAGGGGAAGGGCGCGACCTCGCTTTGCAGTTTGTTCAGCTCGGCGCTCCATTCCGGCGGCAGCGAACCGGCGCGGCTGCTGATCACCTGCCCGAACTTGACGAATGTCGGGCCGAGTGCTTGCATCAGCATGCGCGCCTTGGCTGGCAAAGGCTCGTCGCCGACGGTGACGTGGCCGTCATACAACAGGTCTTGCATGAACAGGCGCATGCGCGTCAACGGCGTAAAGTCCACCGCTACGTCCTTGGTGTATTGGGCGATGGTGTTGCTGATCTGGGCGACGCGCATGTTCTCGACGATGACGTTGCGCCGGCCGGGCGAGAGCCGGTTCAGCCAGCGCCAGTAGAACCGGCCCTGGCCGCCGCTGTGTTCGAGCGGGCTATCCAGCCCGAAGATCGCCTCCATCACCATGACCACGATGCCGATGAAGATGCTGCCGACGATGATCCACAGGATCTCCGGTGGGCGCACGTCGAACACGTTTGGCAACAGGACGCTGAGCAGCCAGAACACGAAGGCGTTGATGACGATGACGAACAGGCCCATCGTCGTCACCACCAGGCGCGCCGTCAGGAAGAGCACGACCGGCCGGATGAAGGCGTTGATCAGGCCAAGCAGCAGGCCGAGCACGACGTAGGTCGCGGCCAGCGGTTCGTTGCCCATTGGCCGGATGTCAATCCACGGGAAGATGGTGAGCGAGAGGGCCAGCGCCAGGGCGTTGACGACGACGCGGATGATGAAATAGGGCATGAGGTTGCTCGTTTCTGAATTGATCGCCAAAAGTTCTGGCGTTGGTAGGGAACGCTACGGAGAGCGTTCCCGGCTGGCTCAAACTGTCTTCGCGTAGATGCGCGTGTTTCGTAAACCGCCGTGCACGCCAATGGCCTCGTTACGCAAGATGCCCTCGAGCGTGAAGCCGCACCGTTCGGCCACCCGCCAGCTTCGCTCGTTGCGGTCGTCCATCTGAATTTGCACCCGTCGTGCTTTGAGCGTCTCGAAGCAAAATGCCGCGATGGCGTTTACGGCTTCCGTCATGTAGCCTCGACCGACGAGTGATGTGCGCAACCAGTAGCCGATCTCAAACTTTGGCACATCCCAATTGAGGTCGTGCAGGCCGCTCGACCCGGCGAACTCGCCGGTTGACTTGATCAACAAGATCATTGGCAACGATTCGCGCCTGATGAAGTTCGCATGTGCCCGGCGCACAAATTCCTCGGTGTCCTCGACAGCGGGGATCGTCTTCGCCCACGGCATCCACGGCGTTAACTCGGCGAATGACTCAATGATGGCGGGGTTGATCATTGCGCCGTCGCCCGGCCGCGGGCAGCGGATGAGCAAGCGCTCGCTCTCAACGTGGTCCGGGAAGTCGAGCAGGATGGGTTTCATGCAATGCCTGTGCCGACCACCGCCATGATGCCCTTGTTCAGCTCACTGCGCGCCTTGACCACGTCGTCTTGATATTTGAGCAGCACGCCCAGCGTCTCATCCACGATGCGCTCGTCCAGTGCCTGCGCGTCCAGCGCCACGAGCGCCGTGATCCAATCAAGCGTCTCGGCCACGCCCGGCAGCTTGTATAGCTCGGCCCGGCGCAGCTCTTGCACGAACAGGGTCACTTGGCGGGCCAGTTGGGCCGGCGCTTGCGGCACCTTGCGTGTGACAATCAGTAGCTCTTTGTTGAAGTTCGGGTAATCAATCCACTGGTAAATGCAGCGACGCTTGAGCGCATCATGAATCTCACGCGTCCTGTTCGAGGTGATGATGACGACTGGCGGCGTCTTGGCCTTGATCGTGCCGATCTCCGGGATGGTAATCTGGTAATCCGACAGCACTTCCAGTAGGAACGCCTCAAACTCCTCGTCGCTGCGGTCGAGTTCGTCAATCAGCAGCACGGCCGGGCTATCGCTGTCGCGGTCAATCGCCTGCAGCAGCGGCCGCTTCAACAAAAATTTCGGCCCAAAAAGCTCATCTTCAACTTCTCCCTCGCTCCCGCGAAGCGGCTCCTCTGCGCCTCCGCTCCTCTGAGCCTCCATCAGCCGGATGTGCAGCATTTGCCGGGTGTAATTCCACTCGTAGACGGCGTGGTTCACATCCAGCCCTTCGTAGCACTGCAATCGAATCAGCTCTGCGCCAAGCACAGCAGCCAGCACCTTGGCGATCTCGGTTTTTCCCACGCCAGCCTCGCCTTCCAGAAACAGCGGGCGTTTGAGCTTGAGCGCAAGGTAAATCGCGGTGGCCAGCCCACGCTCGGCGACGTAGGCGTGTGCGCTCAGCGCATCGGTCAGGGCATCAACGGACGTGATTGCGGCGGGTGGGGCTGCGGTCATGGTTGTGCTGGTGATGTTACTTGAACTTGATGCAGTCTTGCGCCAACACTTAGAGAGCGTCTTGAGATCGCCAAAGCCAAGCACCTCGAGCGTCCCCGATCCCGGACGACGCCTTTCTCGACATCATCCTGCGTCCAGCTTGCTGGACTTGGATTCCGCTCGAAATGCTTAATGCACCTCTTGCAAAAGTGCGCGTTGAGGTGGACTCCACCTCGTCAATCGTCATGATTTTGCCTGCGAAAGGTGGAGTCCACCTGACTTATGTAAGAGGTCTGATGTCTCGTTTTCAGGACGCTCTCTCACCGCTTGCACGCTACGATGTGAAAAGCATGCCAGTGTTTGGCCTCGCCGAGCGCCGTCATGCCGTCGCGGTCTTCCTCGTGTAGATGTTCTACCTTGAAGGGTTGAAGCAGCAGCTCGACCTGTGCTCGGGTGTGAAAGTTCATCCGTGTGTCGTGCGCCCAGCCGTCCCGATCACCAAACAAGTTGCCAGCAAACCGGCCGCGCTGGCGTAGGGACGACGTGACGGCTTGCCACAAAACCTTGAAATGATCGGGTGCGCAAAAAGGCAAGCTGTAGCTGGCGTTGATGAGGTCACTGGCCGGCAGGTTGCTCAGTTGCTCAAACGGCGAAACTTGAGTTTGCAGCAGGTGCATGTGCTCAACTGGCGCGCTGTCGGTCAGGCGACGGACGCCGTCGGGTTCGCGGTCAATCGCCAGCACGCGCCAACCACGCCGCAACATCTCGCGCGTGTCCGCGCCCGCGCCGCAGCCCAGATCCACGGCGAACCGTTCACCCTCCGGCCCCATGTCGAACAACGCCAGCGCCTTCAACAGCGTATCGCGCGGCGGCCGGCTCGACACCGCGTCATAGTAAGCGCTCCAATTGCTCTCCATGCTTGTCACACGCGCACGCCAAATTTGATCGTGGTTTCGGGCCGCATGCGGATGGCGACGAGCGCCTCTGGCGCGTCGTTGAATGCGACGACCGGCCTCACCACGCCTTTGCCGCTGACGCGCCCATCGCGAAACAGATCAATCGTGGCCTGATACGCCCGCTCGTAATCCCACAGCGGGTGCGAACGGTCGGGGTTGCCCCAGCCGTCCCAGGCCTGGCTGCCCACCAGGGTGGGGCGATTGTGATGAAACTCCTCGTCCAGATGCAGATGCGCGTTGTCGTGCGGGCCGAATGGCACGTGCACCACCGTGCCACACTGGCGGATACAGCGAATCGCATCGTGCAGGGCGCGGCTGTTGCCGCTCGTCTCGATAGACACGTCCACGCCCTTGTTGCCGGTGGCGCGCTTGATCTCAAGCGCAGCGTCCTGCGTTGTTGGGTCAAAGGCCGCAGTCGCGCCGTGCTCCAACGCGCATTCGCGTCGCATTGCCAGTGGATCAACTGCAAACACGCGGCGCGCGCCGCCCGCTTTGGCGATCTGCACGGCCATCAGCCCAATCGCGCCCAGACCATACACGGCCACGTCATCGCCGATGCGGATGTTGCCATCGCGCACGGCCACGAACGCCACATGCGCCGGGTCAACACACACAGCGTCTACGTCGCTCAGGCCCTGGATGGGGCGCAGGCGCGATTCGTCGGCTTGGTGCACCTCGCGGATGGGGCCGTAGCCAAAGACGCGGTCGCCAACCGTGAAGCGCGTCACATTGCGGCCCATCTCGCTCACGACGCCGACGACCATGTTGCCAATGTTGCGCTCCTGCTTCTCCGGCGCTGGCGCATCGCTAGTGCGCGGCAGGAACATGCGCAATTCGCCGTCCCATACCTTGTGCGCGAATGGGCTGCCCATCAGGCCATGCAACTCGGTGCCGTGTTTGGGCGCGGCGAATTCGACCTTCACGCGCACGTCGCGCGGGCCGAGCGGGGCAAGGTCGTAGTCGCGAATGCGAAATGACGATCCATCGAGGGTGACGATTTCACGAGGCATACGCCAAGTCTGACGCAGACTTCCAAACTTTGCCACTCGCGTTCGGCCTCACTCGCCGCTGATCTTCACCCACACACGTCTTGCGGCATCATGTTCAATTCAATTTTGACGTGGACAAACAGAACAAATGTTCTATACGTGGAGCCACGTATGAACATGCAAGTGCTGATCCTGCTGGGCGTTGTGACTGGTCTGTTTGTGTGGTCACTCATGCCGCGCTGGCGGCGAGCACTGCGTTTTGCCCCCGTCGTCGCCCTCACTGTGTCCGTGCTGAGCGCATTTGTCTCGCTACAGTTGCCGAACTTTGTGCCGCCCGTGCTCAGCGGCGTCGGCGCGACCGTGGCTGTGTTGCAGGTGATGAAGGGCGGCGGCCGGCGCTAACTTCATCGCATGTCGCCATCGCCGCCGATCGCGCCGCGCGCCTGCCGCGATATCAGTTTGTCCAGGTTGTGTTGGGCGATGTCATCGAGCGACAGGTCGAGTTCAGTCGCGACCTGAGCGAGATACCACAGCACGTCACCGAGTTCGGCCTTCAACGCCTCGCGGTCGGCGTCACCGATGACGCCTGCTTTGTCGCGAAAGACCTTCTTGATCTTGCCGGCTACCTCGCCGGCTTCGTTCGTCAGGCCAAGCGTGGGGTAGATCACGGCGTGGCCAATCGGTGGATAGCCAGCCGTGCGGCGTGAGAGGTGTTGGTAGTCCGAAAAGTTCATGTCTTCATTGCCCACTGCTTTTGGTGAATCGCTCAATACGTTCCTGAATTTCGACAACGATCGCTCGAACTTCACGTGCGTCCGAATCATTCAGATAGCTTGCGAGTAGTGTGAGCAAGGCTTGCATGTCAGGACGATACGCCTGCATCAGTGCGGCAATATCGCCTTCATATAAGTTGACGCGCACAAAGTTGCCCTGCCGATACAGCGATGGCAGGGCGTAAAGCTTTAACAACAAAAGCCCTTCGATGGTGGCGCAGGGAACGTCCTGCTCAACAAAATGCTTGGTCGCTACATAGCTGCGGCTCACCAACTCGAACAATCTGTTACGTGTCAGCAAAAAATCTATCTTCAACGCACCCAAGCGTCCCTGCGCAAAGAATTCGTTCTCGTCGTCAATCGTGATTTCCGGCAGCTCCCTGAGCGAAGCGACGGCCATGATCAAATCAAGATCCTCGGTGTTGCGACCCTCGACGTATTGCAGCATGGCTACACCGCCGACCAACACGTAGTGTATGTCTCTTGTCTTGAGGAGAGCGAATAAATCACTAACAGATTGCAACAAACTGTCATCGGCCATGCTGTTTTGTCCAATTTGGAACTTAAAGATCACTGCATTGCGGATGATGATCCCAATGTCACGCAGAGCAGGATATTCGGTCAGCCGGGTCATGTGACTTGATTTTAGAGCGTATTGGACCTCTTGCTAACGTGCGCGTTGAGGTGGACTCCACCTCGTCAATTGTCATGATTTTGCCTACGAAAGGTGGAGTCCGCCTGACTTATGCAAGAGGTCTATTGATTGATACAAAACACAACCCCAAAAGCCACTTGAGCTTTCGGGGTTTCAACAAACGAACGAGATATGAACAGTAGTGGTGTGATCTACAGTTAAAGAAGCTGCAAACCACCTACTCTGCATTCTGCAGCGCGTCGCGCACTTGTTTCTCCAGCGCCTCCGGAAGGGTGGTGTGCAGCACGCGGCCCTGATATGGCTTCAGTTCGGCCAGCACTTGCTCCGCATCACCGCCCTCCACCAACAGGAAGATGGCAGATGAATCGGGCTGAAGTTGCTGGGCCACATCGTTGATGAAGCCGTTGTCAATGCCCTTGTCGCGCAGGCCTCCAACCAAGCCGCCGACCAGCAGGCCGCCGACCGGCCCGCCGAGCAACGAACCGACTATCAGGCCGATGCCGCCGCCCGCCAGCACCGAGCGCCCGCGCTTGTCGCGTGTCTGCTTCACTTCGGCCTCAGGGCTTGATACCTGGCCGACCGGCGACATGCCGGTGCGATGACCGCCGCTGTCGCCCGACGCCGCCGGCGAGAGGATGATGCGCTCCCCCTTGGGTGCACGCGAAGCAACGGCGGCGTCCTTCAACTTGATCGCCCCGCGCTCTTCCAGCTCGCGCAAAGTGGCCAGCATGCCGTCGGCCGTGGTCTCGCCCTCAAACAGGATCGCTACAAGATTTGCTGCCATGTTGTCTATCGCCTTACTGTGCTCGCCTGGCCGCTTCGGTCAGCGCGCGCTTGGCCAACACCTTGGTCAGGTGGGTGCGGTAATCGCCACTGGCGTAGCTGTCGCTGAGCGGGTTGCTGATCGCATCTGCTGCGTGCGCTGCTGCCGCGGCGATGTTGTCTGCCGTCGGCTGCTTCCCGGTCAAGGCGCTTTCTGCCGCGGTCACGCGCACCGGATTCGGCGTCGCGCCGCCGATGACGAGGCTGACTTTGCTCACGTTTCCGCCGCTCACGGTCACCACTGCGGATGCGCCGACCACGATGTAGCCCGAGGCTGGATGCTGCATGTCGGCGTATGCACCACCAGTGCCCTTGCCGTAGGCGTTCACGGCCACCTCGGTCACGATCTCGTTCTCGGCCAGCGCGGTGCTGAACAAGTCCGTCCAGAAGTTGGCAATGTCAATCGTGCGCGACCCATTCGGCCCCATGACCGTGACGCTGCCGCCGAGGGCGATCAAATTGGGCGGGTAGTCGGCCGCGGGGTCGGCGTGCACCAGCGCACCGCCGATCGTGCCGCGGTTGCGCACCATCTGGTCGCCGATCTTGCTCGCCACTTCGCACAGCAACGGACACGCAGCCTTGATGCTCGCCGATGTTGCGACGGCATGATGCGTCGCCATCGCGCCGATGCGCACGGCGCCGCCGTCCAGCCTGATGCTGCTCAAGTCGGGGATGCGGCCGATGTCAATCAATGCGCCTGGCTGGGCCAGCCGATACTTCATCGCCGGAATCAAGCTGTGCCCGCCCGCCAAAATCTTGGCGTTCTCCTTGGTGCTGAGCAATTGCACCGCCTCAGCGACTGTCGCGGGCCGGTAGTAATCGAAGTTTGCTGCAAACATGTCTCTCCTTCGGAGAGAAATTGAAAATTGCAAATTGAGAATTGAAAAAGCAGAGTCACTGTCCACGTGATTTGCGGACGATAGTCGTCAAGATCGCAACAATCTCAGAGATCTCCTTGATGAGAGGAGTCAGAAGCTCTGGTTTTACCTGTTTTGTCTCAGCCAATAATCTTAGCCAAAACTTTTTTCGCGCGCTTCTTTAAGTGCAATGTTGCACTTTGAGATGAAGTCGGGACGACTTTGTCCTGCATCTGCTTCTTCAAGATTGGCACCAATGGACGTTCCAGAGTCCAACAACTGGTTGCCAAGTCTTCGCGCCGTGTCGCTTCCCATGTCGCACAAGTACTCGTGCAGCTCAACGATCCGACACGCAAACTCAAACGTTCGTTGCTGGATTGGAACGGGCGTCATCCTTTCTCAATTTTCAATTTCCAATTCTCAATTTTTGTGCATTGCCATCCACACCCGTTGCGGCGTGAGCGGCATATCCAGGTGCTTGACGCCCAAGTGCGACAGCGCATCCACCACGGCGTTGACCACGGCCGGGGTCGAGGCGATTGTCCCCGCCTCGCCCGCGCCCTTGATGCCGAGCGGGTTCACCGGCGACGGCGTGACCGTGCGCTCGTGCTCGATCTTCGGCATCAGGCTGGCCTTGGGGATGGCGTATTCGGTCATCGTGCCGGTCAGCAGTTGGCCGTTCTCGTCGTAGACCGCGCCTTCGGTCAGCGCCTGGCCCACGCCCTGCACGATGCCGCCGTGCAACTGGCCGTCCACGATCATCGGGTTGATGACGTTCCCCACATCGTCCACGGCCACGTAGCGCAACACTTGCACCGCGCCGGTCTCGGCGTCCACCTCTACAAAGCACACGTGCGTGCCGAAGGGGAAGGTGCAGTTGGGCGGGTCGTAATAGGCCGTGTCGTCCAAAAATGGTTCCATGCCGCGTGGCAGGCTGTAGCCCAGCGCCGCCTGCGCCGCGATATCGCCGATGGTCTTGGCTTTGTCGGGCGAGCCTTTGACGAATACCTTACCGTCCTCGAACACCACGTCTTCTTCGGCCGCTTCCAGCAAGTGCGCGCCCAACTTGCGGGCTTTCTCTTTGATACGCTGCAAGCTGTTATAGACAGCGACCGTGCCGACGGCCGCGCTGCGGCTGCCATAGCTGCCATAGCCGAACGGCGTGCCCAGCGTGTCGCTGTGCTGCACGATCACGTCGTCCACGCTCACGCCCAATTCCTCGGCGACGACCTGCGCATTGGTCGTCTCGTGGCCCTGGCCGTGGTTCTGCGAACCAGTGGTGACGACGACCTTGCCGGTGAGGTGCACGCGCACGTTGGCGCTCTCCCACAGGCCGGCGCCCCAGCCCTGGCCGGGCAGGCCGATCCACGCCGAGGGTGCGACACCGCAAATCTCGATATACGACGACAGGCCGACGCCGAGCAACTTGCCCTGCTTGCCCCCGGCTGCCGGGGGCTTGCGCGCCTCGGCCTGCTGCTTGCGAAAGTCGGCATAGCCAGCCATTTCCAGCGCGCGGTCGAGCGCCGGCTCGTAGTTGCCGCTGTCGTATTTCAATCCGGCCAGGATATTGTCGGCCGGCGCATACGGGAATTCACTTGGCTGGATGAAGTTCACCCGCCGCACCTCGGCCGGGTCCACGCCTGTCGCCTGCGCCACGAGGTCCATTGCCCGCTCGGCCACATAGGTCGCCTCGGGCCGGCCTGCGCCGCGATAGGCGTCCACCATGGCCGTGTTGGTATACACGCCCCACACCTTGCAATAGATATGAGGGATGTGATACGCGCCGCTGAGCAGCCGACCATACAGCGTGGTCGGAATGCCGGGGGCGATGGAACTCAGCACGCCGCCGAGGTTGGCGTAGGTGTGAACGCGCAAGCCAGTGACCGTGCCGTCTTTCTTAGCAGCGACTTCAAGCTCGGTGATGTGGTCGCGGCCGTGCGTGGTGGCGCGATAGTTCTCGCTGCGCGTCTCTTGCCACTTGACCGGCCGGCCCGTCTTCTTGGCTAGCGCCGCCATAAGGCAATACTCCGGGTACAAGAAGATTTTTGCGCCGAAGCCGCCGCCGACCTGCGGCGAAATCACGCGCATCTTGGTTTCGGGGATGCCGAATACGAACGCTGTCATCAGCAGGCGCATGACGTGCGGTGCCTGCGAGGTCATCCATACGGTGTATTCGCCGGTGTGCGGCAGATACATGGCGGCGCAGCCGCGCGTCTCCATCGGCGTGGGGATGAGGCGCTGATTGATGAGCGGCTGTTTGATCGTGACCTCGGCGTTTTTGAAGGCCGCGTCCACCGCGGCTGCATCGCCGCATTCCCATTCCATCACCACGTTGTTCGGGGCATTCTCGTGGATTTGCGGCGCGCCGGCCTCGGTGGCCTTCTTGGCATCTACTACCACGTCCAGCGGTTCCCAATCCACCTCGATCAACGCCAGCGCGTCCTCGGCGGTGTAGCGATCTTCGGCTACCACGCACGCCACACCCGCGCCGGTCCATGTCACGTGCTCCGGCTCCAGCACGCGCGGGGTGTTGACGTTGTTCTTTACCCCGCCGGCCTGCCATGCGCACGGCATTGGGTTCACGTCCATGAAGTCCTTGCCAGTGTAGACGCCGATCACACCGGGCAATGCCGCCGCCCTGGATGTGTCTATGCCGTTGATCTTGGCGTGGGCATACGGGCTGCGCAGGATGGCCACATAGGCCATGCCGGGCAACTGAATGTCGTCGAGGAACTTAGCCTCGCCGGTGATCAGTCTGGGGTCTTCCTTGCGTTTGATTGACTGTCCGATTACTTTTGCCATCACAACTCCCTTCAGATGACAGAAGCCAGATACCAGACGCCAGACCGGAGCCGATCTGGATTCTGTTGTCTGGACTCTGGCATCTCATCACTTCATCGCTTCCGCCGCGGCCTGAACCGACGCGACGATGTTTTGATAACCCGTGCAACGGCACAGGTTGCCGTCCAACCCGTGGCGGATGTCTTCCTCGCTCGGGTTCGGGGTGCGGTTGAGCAAATCTACGCTGGCCATGATCATGCCCGGCGTGCAGAAGCCGCATTGCAGGCCGTGCTTGTCCCAGAAGGCTTGCTGCATCGGGTGCAGCGCGCCGTTAGCCAAGCCTTCGATCGTGGTCACGCTGCTGCCGTCGGCCTGCACGGTCAGCACCGTGCAACTCTTGACGGCTGTGCCGTCTATGTGCACGGCGCACGCGCCACACTGGCTGCTGTCGCAGCCGATATTCGTGCCGGTCAGGCCCAGGGTGTCGCGCAGGAAGTGTGCGAGCAGCATGCGCGGCTCGACCTCGCGCGTGTGAGCCACGCCGTTGACGGTGATCGTTACTGTTTGCTTCATGCTTCCTCCTCAGACAGAGATGGGTGATAACAAAAAACTCCAGCACGTCAGGTTCGGCTGGAGCTTTATCCGGATTGGGGGGCATGCGCGGTGCGACAAGCAACCGGCGCGTCGTGCGCGCCCATCACCACGCGGTGAGTGCACATGCATTGCGGCATCACGCGCATGACTGTATGCGATGCGTTGAAGGATGTCAAATTCGTTGAGTCGAGTAGCATGCGGACGGTGTTTCCCTTCGTCACAAGCCCCGAAGGCTCGCTGCAGGCGCTCGGCGCATTGGTCATCGCCATCGGCTTCGTTGGCGTGTTCATCCCCGTGCTGCCCGGCCCGCCAATGATTTGGATCGGCGCTCTGTTGTGGGCCATTGGCGATGGCTTTCAGGCCGTGGGCTGGCCGACCTTGATCGTGATGGCGCTGCTGATGGCAGCAGGGTGGGGGCTCGACCTGTATCTCACCGCCTACTTCACGCGGCGCAGCAGTTCATCCTGGCTGACGGTGCTCGGCGCAATCGTTGGCGGCATCCTGGGTGGGCTATTCCTCAGCCTGCTGCCGGTGATCGGCTCGATTGCTGGGGCGATCTTGGGCGCGGTGCTAGGCGTGCTGGTCGTCGAACTGTTGCGCCAGCGCCGGTTGCGGCCGGCGCTTGAATCCAGCAAGAACTATCTGGTTGGCTGCATGTTCGGTCAGATGGTCGAGCTGCTGTTCGCCTTGTTGATGGTACTGCTGTTCGTGTGGCAGGCGACGACGTGACATGCCACCCGTCGCTATAATCGCCGGCATGACGACGCTTTCGCCCGAGCAAACCACCGAAGTCATCCAACGGTTGGTGGCGGCGTTAAACCCCGATCAGATTTATTTATTCGGGTCGCACGCGTGGGGCACGCCGCACAAACACAGCGACGTGGATTTGATGGTGGTCGCACCGAATGGTGACCTCACCGAACACCAGCGTGCGGTGAAGGCGCATCTTGCGCTCCTCGGCATGGGGCTTTCGAAAGACATTCTCGTTCCGACTCGCGCCGAGTTTGACTTCTTCCGTGGCGTTCGGGGCTCGCTCACCTACAAGATTGCTCACGAAGGCAAACTGATCTATGACCGAAGCTGGCAAACTACTGGTGCGCCGGTGGTTACTCAAGGCGTTCAGTGATCTCGAGTCGGCGAAACGTCTTGCATCGGGTGAAGATCCG
>Ga0224722_1000008_pt1 | contig 113456 bp, 112 predicted proteins | sample Balambano_FR1_Me_FD_161646 | JGI IMG/M metagenome (GOLD analysis project Ga0224722, IMG submission 161646) | Freshwater sediment microbial communities from Lake Towuti, South Sulawesi, Indonesia - Balambano_FR1_MetaG | ecosystem: Environmental > Aquatic > Freshwater > Lake > Sediment | place...
CGGATAGGGAGTAGCGAGTAGCGAGTAGCGAGTAGCGAGTAGCGAGTAGCGAGTAGCGAGTAGCGAGTAGCGAGTAGCGAGTAGCGAGTAGCGAGTAACCAGATGATCGCAGTCATTGATTACGGCGCGGGCAACCTGCGCAACGTGTGCAAGGCGCTTGAGCACGTCGGCGCAGACATCACGCTGACCGACGATCTGAGCGTGATCGAACGCGCGGACAAGGTGGTGGTGCCCGGCGTGGGCGCGTTCGCGGATTGCCAGCACGGCCTCAAATCGCGCGGGCTGTTCCAGCCGGTGCGCGACATCGCCGCGCGTGGCACGCCGGTGCTCGGCATCTGCGTGGGCATGCAACTGCTGTTCGACATGGGCGAAGAGATGGGTGAGTGGGAGGGCCTTGGCCTGATCCCGGGGCGTGTCGTCAAGTTTGACTTCACGCAACACTCGACACTCAGCCCTCACCCCTTAAAAGTGCCCCACATCGGTTGGAATCAGTTGACGTTGCGGCAGCCTGGTCACCCGCTCTTGCGCGATGTGCCGGAGGGCGGCTATGCCTACTTCGTGCACTCGTATCACCCGGCGGGCGTTGACCCAGCCCACGTGCTCGCCACCACCGACTACGGCTATGACTTCCCGTCGGTCGTGGCCAGAGACAACGTGTGGGGCATCCAGTTTCACCCGGAGAAGAGCCAGGACGTGGGCTTGCAGATGCTGCGCAACTTCGTCGAATTTTCGATTTTTGATTTTGGATTTTCGATTGAAGTCGAATCCACAAGCGGAAATCGGAAATCGAAAATCGAAAATGTTCACGATCTATCCCGCCATTGATCTGCGCAACGGCCAAGTGGTGCGGCTGCGCCAGGGCGACCCATCGCAGCAGACGACGTATTCGGACAACCCGAGCGCTGTCGCCAAACGCTGGAGCAGTGAAGGCGCGACGTGGCTGCATGTAGTCAACCTGGATGGCGCTTTTGGCGAGGCGGCCACAGCCAAGGCCAACCGGCGCGCGTTGGGCGACATGTGTTGCATGGTCAAGACCAAGATTCAGTTCGGTGGCGGGCTGCGCAGCATGGACGATGTGAAGGCCGCCTTCGATTCGGGCGCGGATCGCGTGGTGCTGGGCACGGCCGCCGCCGAAAACCCGCAATTGGTGGCCGACGTGCTGGCGCAATACGGCGCGGAGCGCGTGGTGGTTGGGCTGGACTCGAAGGATGGCATGATCGTTACCCGCGGCTGGCAACACGCCACACAGATGCCCGCGGCCGAACTGGGCACATTGATGAAAGACATGGGCGTGGTGCACGCGCTTTACACCGAGGTGGGGCGCGATGGCATGGGTGTGGGCACCGCTGCCGAGATGACGGCGGCGCTGGCGCAACTGACCGGCTTGAAGGTCATCGCCTCGGGCGGCGTGCGCGACCTGGATCATGTGCGCGAGTTGCTGCTCTACGCCCCGCGCGGCGTGGCCGGCGTCATCATCGGCCGGGCCATCTACGAAGGCACGTTGTCGGTGAAAGAAGCCGTCGAATTGACGCATTAAGCTCTGCTGGAACTGCCTGATCCTGTATACTCCCGCGGTCAATGTTGAACACCGTGACCCACACCGACGCGAATTCGACCGATACCAATTCGGTCGCGATGTCGCGCGGGTTCAGGTGGGCAGCATAGGCACAAGGAGTCAGCCAGCAAAAGCCTTCCCGGACGCGGGAGGGCTTTTTTGTTGAGTCGAGTAGTGGTCGGAGCGCTCAGAGCGCTCCGACCACTGAAGAAGCAAAGGTGAATCCATGACGACGACGAACGGAGTGAAAGACAAAAGCGCTCAGCGCGTGAGCGCACGCACGGCGGCGGTGCAACCCTCGGCCACCATGGCCGTCGAGGGGCGGGTGAAGCAAATGCGCGCCGCCGGTGAGCCGGTGATCGGCTTTGGCGCGGGCGAGCCGGACTTTCCCACGCCCGACTTGATCAAGCAGGCCGCCATCAAGGCCATCAACGACAACTTCACCAAATACACCGAGACCGGCGGCACGGCCGCGCTCAAGGAAGCCATCGCCGCGCGCGAGAGCGAGAACACCGGTCTCGACTACAAGGCATCGCAAGTGGCGGCGCACACCGGCGGCAAAGAGTCGTTGTATCTGGCTTTCCAGGCGTTGTGCGAGGCGGGTGATGAAGTGCTGATCCCCGCGCCGTTTTGGGTGAGCTACGTCGAGCAGGTGCGTCTGGCCGAGGCCACGCCGGTGATCGTGACGGCGACGGCCAAGGACAACTTCAAAGTCACCGGCGAGATGCTGGCCGCGCACACCACGCCGCGCACGCGCATCCTGGTGCTCAACTCGCCGTCCAATCCCACCGGTATGGTCTACACCAAGGCCGAGATGGAGGACATCGCGGCATGGGCGCGGGCAAACGACGCGATTATTTTGAGCGACGAGTTGTATGACCGCATCGTGTTCAATCCACCATATGCGCGCTGGCTGCGCGTCGCGCCCGACCTATACGATCGCACCGTCGTCATCAACGGTTTGTCGAAGGCGTATTCGATGACCGGCTGGCGGCTGGGCTATTCGGTCGGGCCGGAGTGGATCGTCAAGGCCATGCTGAAGGTGCAGAGCCACAGCAACAGCCACCCGACGTCCATTACGCAGGCCGCCGCGCTGGCCGCCTACACCGGCGACCTGGAGGGCGAGATCGCGAAGATGGTGGCGGCGTTCAAGGAGCGGCGCAATTGGATTGTGGCGGCGCTCAACGACATCCCCGGCGTGAACTGCGTCATGCCGGAGGGCGCGTTCTACGTCTTTCCCGACTTTAGCGGGCTTTTGGGCAAGCCGCTCAAATATGGCCGCACACCCAAGACCAGCGAAGAGCTGGCGACATATCTGCTCGACACGGTCAAGGTCGGCATTGTGCACGGTGAGGCGTTTGGTGCGCCGGGCTGCGCCCGCCTGAGCTACGCCATGTCGCTCGACAAGATCAAAGAGGGCGTGGCGCGGCTCAAGGACGCGCTGACCGTTGCCTAATCAGCCACGGGATTTATCCACGAAGGAACACGAAGGTCACAGAAAGAAAACTCGCTTCGTGTGGCTTCGTGCCCTTCGTGGATAAAAAGACATCCACCATGATCTACGAACTTCGCACCTATTGGGCCGCGCCGGGCCGGCTCGATGACGTTCACGCCCGCTTTCGCAATCACAGTTGCCGCATCTTGGCCAAGCACGGCATGCCGGTCTTCGGTTTCTGGGAACCCAGCCCGCGCACAGCCGAAACCGGCGATCTGGTCTACATCCTCATCCACTCGGACGAGGCAGCCATGCAGGCCAACTGGGCGGCCTTCCGCGCCGATCCGGAATGGCTGGAGGTGCGCGCTGACTCCGAGGTTAACGGCAAGATCGTCGAGCGCACTGCCAGCGTGGTGCTGAAGCCGACGGATTATTCGCCGGTGCGCTAGCGCTCACTCCGCTTCTTGCCTGCGGGCAACGCGGCTCTCACCAACGGATAAGGTTTGCGTCTGACCATAAACGCTCATGGTCAGACGCTTCCTTGTGATCGGCCTCGCTGTTGTGCTGACGGCCTGCGGCACAGCGGAGACACCCGCGCCCACGGCCACCCCTGAGGTAGCCGTCACGCTGTATCCCACACCCACCCTGGCGGCAACGGTCACTGCCCAGCCGACTGCAACAGCCCTCTCAACGCCTGCGCCGACGGCCACAGCCACGCCACAGCCGCTGCACCCGCTGACCATCGAGAGCATGCGCCAGCGCGAGTATCCGGGCAGCGATATCGTCATCGAAGAGACGCTGGCTCCGGGCAGCAACTACAACCGCTACTACGCCTCGTATCTGTCTGAGGGCTTGAAGATCTATGCGCTGTTGACCGTGCCGCGCGGCGAGAAGCCAGCCACGGGTTGGCCTGTCGTCGTGTTCAATCACGGCTACATCCCGCCGGATGTGTATAAGACGACCGAGCGCTATGTGGCGTATGTGGACGCGTTTGCGCGCAACGGCTACATCGTGCTGCGCAGCGACTATCGCGGTCACGACCGCAGTGAGGGCCAACCGACGGGGGCGTATGGGTCGCCGGGCTATGTGATTGACGTGCTCAATGCGGTTGCCTCGGTCAAGCGTTATCCCGACGCCGACCCGAACCGCATCGGCATGTGGGGCCACTCGATGGGCGGCTACATCACGCTACGCTCGATGGTCATCACCCAAGACATCAAGGCTGGCGTAATCTGGGCCGGCGTCGTCGCGTCGTATACCGACCTGCTCACGCGCTGGCGGCGCAATAACAACCCGACCTCTACGCCCGACCCCAACGCCATCCCGCCCGGCGCGCGACGCTGGCGGCAGTCGTTGCAGGATCAATACGGCCAGCCGGAGGAGAACCCGGAATTCTGGAATTCGATCTCGGCCAATTCGTATCTGGCCGATCTGTCGGGGCCGGTGCAATTGCACCACGGCACCGCCGACGCCGACGTGCCGGTCGAGTTCTCGAATACCCTCGAACAGCAGATCGCAGCTGTGGGCGGCACCGTCGAAAATTTTGTGTATCCCGGCGACAACCACAACCTCTCGGGCAACCTGGGCGCGGCGCTGGCGCGCTCGGTGCAGTTCTTCGACAAGTATGTGAAAGGCGTCAGCGGATAGGTATCGGATAAACAGATAGCGCGGATTCCGTTTCGTGAGTGTGCTTACGAGCCATGTCACTGGCCAGATAACCGTCTATCAACTTGAACGGCTGATAGCGGCTGAACTCGTCGCGCAGGCGTGCGACGTTCTGCTTCCACTGCGGCTCGCGTAGCAGCCGTTCCACACCGCGCCTGATTGCGTCGGGCTTGGGGCTTTCGGTGCGCAGGTCAATGCCGGCCTTGAAGTAATCCACGTGCGCGTTGACGTCGTTCTTACCCTCGCGCACGCCCGCCACCAGCAACGGCACGCCTTTGCTCAGGCTGAGCAACACGCTGCCGTAGCCGCCGTTGCAGATGAACACATTCGCGTAGCTGAGGACGAAGTCGAAGTCCACGAAATCTTTGTATCTATTCGCGGAGAGCAGTGTGTGCGCTTCAATACAACACCAGCGTCTTGGTCAGAGCCATCGCCGCCAGCGCTGTGTCGCCGCTCAAGATCGCATTTGTGCGCCCTTCGACATACGGCGAACGACCGGAGGCCAAGATGTTGAACTCAAGCGCATCCATGGTGATCTCAGCCGCGGCCGCACCAGCGCCAACCTTGCAGCGGACCCCCGCCACGCCGGTCAGGTTGAAGATGACGGCCCGCCCGCCCAGTTGCATGATGGCTTTTTTGACCACGGTGTCGCCGTGAAACTAAAATGAACGGAACTCACACTCGTAGCTGGAGGCCATGATGTCGGATCAAGAAGTCACGGTGGATCACAAGACCATCTACAAACCGTCGGATGACGTCGTTGCGCGCGCCCGCGTCCAGGACTGGAATGCGATGCACAAGCTGGCGGACGAAAAGCCTGAACAGTTCTGGGCCGAGCGGGCCGAGGAACTAAGCTGGTTCAAGAAATGGGACAAGGTGCTGGATAGCTCGAACGCGCCGTTTTACAAGTGGTTCATCGGCGGCCAGACCAACATCGTGCAGAACGCGCTCGACCGGCACATGCGCACCTGGCGCAAGAACAAGGTCGCCTACATCTGGCAAGGCGAGGACGGCAGCGAGCGCACCGTGTCGTTCGCCGAACTCAACCGCGAGGTCAGCCAGTTCGCCAATGTGCTCAAGTCGCTGGGTGTCAAAAAGGGCGGCCGCGTGACGATCTACATGGGCCGCGTGATCGAGCTGCCGGTGGCGATGTTGGCCTGCGCCAAGATCGGTGCGGTACACTCGGTCGTCTACGGCGGCTTCTCGGTGCAGGCGCTGGCCGGCCGCATCATGGACTCGCAAAGCAACGTCGTCGTCACCTGCGATGGCGCTTACGTCAGCGGAAAGGTCATCGAGCTTAAACAGATTGTGGATGACGCGGTCAAGGAAGCGCCGATCGTCGAGAAGGTGGTGGTCTACAAGCGCACGGGCCGCGAAGTGGGTTGGGTCGAGGGCCGCGATCACTGGTGGCACGATGTGATGGCCGACGCCAGCCCCATCTGTGAGACCGAACACACCGACGCTGAAGACCCGTTGTTCATCTTGTATACATCCGGCAGCACCGGCAAGCCCAAGGCGCTGCTGCATACGCACGGCGGCTATAGCGTCTACACCTACACCACGCTGCGCTACGTGTTCGATGTGCAGGATGATGACCGCTACTGGTGCGCCGCCGACCCGGGCTGGATCACCGGCCACAGTTACATCGTGTATGCGCCGCTGATCAACGGTGTGACCAGCATCATCTACGAGGGCGGGCCGAGCTACCCGGCGCCCGACCGGTGGTGGCGCATCATCGCGCAATACGGCGTAACGATCTTGTATTGCGCGCCCACCGCCATCCGCGGCCTGATGCGCTTCGGCGAAGACTGGCCGAGGAAGCACGATCTGTCGTCGCTGCGGCTGCTCGGCACGGTGGGCGAGCCGATCAACCCCGAGGCGTGGCGCTGGTATCACGAGAACATCGGCGGCGGGCGTTGCCCGATCATGGACACGTGGTGGCAGACCGAGACCGGCGGCTTCATGATCACGCCATTGCCGGTCACGCCACTCAAGCCGGGCAGCGGCACCAAGCCGTTCTTCGGCATCAAGGCCGAGGTGGTGGACGACGCCGGCAACGCAGTGAAGCCGGATGAAGAAGGCTATCTGACGATTTTGACGCCGTGGCCGGGCATGGCCCGCACAATCTACGGCGACCCCGAGCGCTACAAGCAGACGTATTGGAGCAAATACCCCGGCCGCTACTTCACCGGCGATAGCGCGCGCATGGACCCCGACGGCTACTTCTGGATCATCGGCCGCGTGGACGACGTGCTGAAGGTGAGCGGCTACCGCCTGGGCACAGCCGAAGTGGAGAGCGCGCTGGTGTCGCATCCGGCTGTGGCCGAAGCCGCGGCCATCGGTCTGCCGCACGAGGTGCGCGGCAACGCCATTTACACCTACGTCATCCTGCGCGCCGGCCACGAAGGTTCGCCCGAACTGTCCGAAGAGCTGCGCCAACACGTGGGCAAAGTGATGGGTCCGATCGCCAAGCCGGAGAAGGTGGAGTTCGTGGCCAAGCTGCCCAAGACGCGCAGCGGCAAGATCATGCGCCGGGTGTTGAAGGCGCGGGCGCAGGGATTGCCGGAGGGTGATGTGACGACGCTGGAGGAGTAAGACGCGCGCGGCCAATTTCGTGCACGTGCCACGTGAGACGTGCACGAATTTATTAATCCGTAGCGACAATTTGAGTGATTGCTATATAAGAAGATGCCTAACGAAATCATTGTTGCTTTGATAGCTCTTGTTACTTCTGTCATTGGTGGAATATCGGGAGCCCTCGTCACAAATCTTGCAAATCGCGGCAAGACAAAAGCGGAAACTGAGAAGCTAAAAGCAGAAACCGAAAAAATCTCTCTCGAAAACTTAAAACTCAGAACTGAAGTGGAACATCTAAGCTCAACGAAGGCAGATGTGCAGCAAGTCAACGAAACAGTGCAAAAGCTCACTTCGACGGTAGCTGAGGTTAGCTATGAGTTGACTGCAAAGCGGTCAACCTCTGAGGACGTGCTGTACGATGGGACTCGCAATTTGGAGGGCTATGACTTTAAGGGCGAAGTCAATGTTATCAATCGAGTAATCATGGTGAATCGAGTTCCAGCAGTCTTCTGGTTGGTAAAGTATGAAATAGCTGGACGAACATCAGATTACATTCCTGCGAGTGGAAATTCTGAAGTTGCTCGTAGATTTCGTGTCAGTTGCGAAGCAAGAATTAGTCAAGGTTCTTGTTCGGTTCGTTTTCACTTTCGTGATCGACAAGATTCGATGTCACTGGCCATTGACGAACAGATCGTCGATGGCTCCAACTGGGAGTCTGTTGATCTATTCTTTCGTGTACCTACAAATACGGATATTCACCTAGGTGTAAATGTACAGCCGCTTGCTTCACCAGTTGGCGCACTAGAAATTCGCAACCTTGTTGTCGTTGAAAAGCGACTTGACTAGCAGCACTGCTTATCTTTCGTATACATGTGTGCATAGTCATCGCCAAACCGTAGCCTTTGCGTGCTCGCTGAGCGGAGCGCCGATGCAGCCAGCTTGATACAACCCCCGCCATGCCCAAGCATTCACAGCGTTTGGCGTTAGCGTGCGCGCTGTACGGCGCGTTCGTCTTCGCTGCCCCGCTCTCAAATAAGCCCACGGCCAACGTCGTGCATGCCGCCTCACCCGCCGCGATGGACCCGCGCGGGCGCATAGCTGGCGTCCCCGACTTCGCCTGTCCACGACCGCGCTCGGCAACAAACCGCTTCGGCTATGGCATCCAGAGCAACTGGCCCGTGGGCGACATCGGCTACTGGAACTCAGTCATGGCCAGCCAGTTGAAGCTGAACTGGACGCGCGCCAAAGTGAACTGGTATGAGTTCGAGCCGGCGGCAGGCGCGCCCAACGCTACCCAGTTCCAACTATTCGATGCCTTCGTGGCCGATGCCAATCGCAAAGGTCTGAACATCGTCGCCACGGTCACACAGCCGCCGCAATGGTCGCGCGTCACGCCGCCGCGCAGCCCGGCCCATCGCCCCAGCCCCTCTGAGCCCGTCGACGAGAGCATTCGCTTCTTCCAACTGATTACTGCGCGTTACAAGGGTTGCATTCAGGCCATCGAGGTGTTGAACGAGACCAACCTCGACCGCGAATGGACAATTGCCTCGGGCGAGTTGAAAGCCGCCGACTATGTAGCGTTTCTGCGCGCCGTGGTTCCGGCCATGCGCGCCGTGGATCGGCGACTCGTTGTCATCATGGCCGCGCCATCGCCCACCGGCGCAAACATCCCCGGCGTGGCGCAGGATGACTTCGTCTATCTGGACGAGTTCGTCCAGGCCGGCGGGCTAAGCTTGGTGGATTGCATCGGCGTGCACCTGAACGGTTACAACATGCCGCCGGACAAACGCTGGGACGAGGGCTACAACGACTCAACGGCGCGCTTTCGCGGCCCGTTCGAGAACCCGCATCATTCGTGGTCGTTCCTCAGCACCATCGAGGGCTACCGCCAGCGCACCAACAAGCCGATGTGCGTGACCGAGTTCGGTTGGGCCTCGGCCGAGAACCTGACGCGCAAAGATGGCTCGCCGGTGAGTGGCGCCGCGCCCGGCTTCGACTTCGCGCTCGACAACACCGAGCAGGAGCAGGCCGCGTGGATCGTGAGCGGCTTTCAGATCTTGCGCCGGCTGGGCTATGTGCGCTTCGGCATCGTGTTCAACCTGGACTTCATCCAGAAGATTGGCCAGAACCCCGATGAGGCGGGCGGCGACCCCGCCCTCTACAGCGTCATCCGCCAGAACGGTGCGCTGCGCCCGGCCTTCGACGCGATCCGCGACATGCCTCGGCGTTAGCCACACACCCTCTACCACCAAGGTCGCCAAGATGCCAAGCTAAGTGTCTTGGCGAGGCGAGTCTCCCGCGTGGGGGATGGCGGCCTTCATGGTTCTTAAAGCCTGTTTGCGAAATAGTTACACGAAGCACTCCGAGCGGAATTCGAGCCACACAGCGGCGAAGAATGCAGTCGAGGAGCGCGTTTTTGGCTTCGTCGACGCGTTTCTCGACTACGCTGCGCGCCTGACGCCGCTAGCTCCGCTCGAAATGCTTGTCTTATGGGTTTCGCAGACTAGCACTCAAGTTACTTCACTATGTTCCACAACTCGACCACCTTGCCATCGGCGATGCGAGCGAACTCCATCATCAAAAAGGTGGCTTGTTGGGCGGCCACATCCTGAGCGCCGCCGATGTTGCGCAGCAGCACGCGCGTCGCGATCTGGTCGCCTTCGGCCAGCACCTCCTGAACCTCAGCTCGTACTTCTGGATATTTGCTGAAGAGGAAATGCCAAGCCTGCCGGATACCCTCGGCCCCTTCGCGCTGCGAACCACCGGCAGTGTGGTCGGTCATGTCCGCAGCGAACAACGCGTCTACTGCGTTCAGGTCGCGCGCGTTGAATGCCTCATAGATGCGCCAGGCCAGCGCTTTGTTTGTCTCAATCGTTTCAATCGCCATCGCGCCATGCTAACAAACCCGGGCGATGCGTCTGTCGGTCGAGCGCTCCAAGATCCGGCGGCTAAATTGGTTGCCAGATGTTCTGTCGCTAGTAGGGAACGCTCTCCGTAGCGTTCCCGCTGGCGCGCTGCGGAGCGCGCGCCCTACGGCAGGCCATTTCTTCTGGTCACTCACTTAGGCCAGCAAAGCTTCCTCAAGCGTCTTGATGATCAGCCACGCGCTGGTGGCGCCGGCGTCCTGATGGCCGCGCGCGCGTTCGCCCAACCGGGCAGCCCGGCCGCGTTTGGGGATGAGATCCTTCGTGTTCTGCACGCCAGCCCACGCAGCCGCCGTGGCTTGGCGCAGCCCATCTCCCAACGGCGCACCGGATTCTGCTGCTTTGCGCAGCGCCGCGCCAGCCGGCAGCCATGCATCCAGCAGCGTCTTATCGCCAAGCTGCGCCTTGCCGATGGCCTGCATCTCGCCCCCGATGGCTTCGTAGATCGCGGCCCAGTCGGCCGTCATGTCGAGCGTAGTTTTGCCAGCCGCCGCTTTGGCTGCGGCCTCGAACGCGCCTTCGTAGAGCGCGCCCGATGCGGCGCCGACCTCATCGGCGAACGCCTCGGCCACGGTGCGAAAAGCCATCTCAGGTGTGGGATTTTGCAACGCCGCCAATGCCTTGCGCGCGGTGCGCATACCAATGGTCATGCTCACGCCGTGGTCGCCGTCGCCGACTTCGCTATCCAGTTCGCACAAATAATCCTTGTTCGCTTCGATCGCATTGGCGACCGCGATCAAGGCGGCGGTGACGCGGGTTCCATCGATGTTTGACATGTTGGTGTCGTTGGTGTCGTTGGTGTCGTTGGTGTCGTTGGTGTCTGACACTATCGACACCACTGACACCAACGACACAAATTCAATACTGTTTGAACATCGGCGTGATGGCCGGCATGTCGAGCAGGTGCAGCAACTCTTCATCGAGCTTCATCAGCGACACCGACGCGCCGGCCATCTCCAGCGAGGTGACGTATTCGCCGACATACTTGCGCTTGATGGTCACGCCCTTGGCATCGAGGATGTGCTTCACCCGGCGATACATCACATACAGCTCTTCGTATGGCGTGGCGCCCAGGCCGTTCACCAACACGGCCACGTCGCTGCCGGCGAAGTCCATGTCGGCCAGGATCGCCTCGACCATCTCGTCCACGATCTTGTCCACCGGCTCGATCTTGGCCCGGCGCATGCCCGGCTCGCCGTGGATGCCCAGGCCGATCTCCATTTCATCTTCGCCCAGGCTGAATGTCGGCTTGCCGTTGGCCGGCACGGTGCACGCGCTGAGCGCCACGCCCATCGTGCGCGTGTTGGCGTTCGCCTTTCGCGTCGCCGCCACCACGGCATCCAGGTCCGCCATGCTCTCGGCTTTGGCGCTGGCACATTTGACGACGAAGAACGCGCCGGCGATGCCGCGCCGGTTGTGAATCTCGCTCGGCGGCGCGGATGCTACGTCGTCGGTGCCCAGCACCGTCACCACCCGAATGCCTTCGGTCTCGGCGATGGCCGCCGCCCGGTCGAAGTTGAGCACGTCGCCCGCGTAATTGCCATAGAAATACAACACGCCCGCGCCGCCGTTGGCCGCGCGCGTCGCCTCAAGAATCGGCTTGGCCGGCGGTGAGGCGAAGATGTTGCCGGCCGGAGCCGCATCCGCGCCGCCCTTGCCGACGTAGGCCGTATAGATCGGCAGGTGGCCGCTGCCGCCGCCGATGACCACGCCGACCTTGCCCATGATCGGCGCGTCAATCCGGGCAATGGCGCGCCGGCCCACGCGCTTGATCATGTCGTCGTGCGCGCTGCAAAAGCCGTCCAGCATCTCCTCGACGAAATCAAACGGATCGTTGATGAGCTTTTTCATGCTTTCTTATTCACTCTCTATGATCATGTGTGGCGTAAACTCCGCCTGCAATATCGTGAGTCTGCCAACAACATCATCATTCCAAGGCTTTAAGTCAAACTCATTGCGAAGTGAAGCAAGTAAGCGTTCGTTTTCGTCTTTACTATCTATATGCTTGCCGTAATACCACGCATCAAAGTCGTGTTGATTCGACATTAATATGGCAAATTCTTCCGGCTCATAAGCAAGATTCTCCAAGGCACCGTAACCAACCTGACAGCCCAGTCTTAAGAAGTCAATGACATCTCTACCTAAAACAATGTTGAGTTGATGAAAAGGTGCCATTGGCGAAGTCATTACTACAGGTGACTCCTCGCGTTTGCGCCCACTCAATTCAAGAATACTGAAATGAACACCATCGCCGGCTGTGTACGCGAAAACATCAGCATTTTTGGGTGTGTTGCCGATATACCAATCCTTTGCGAAAGGTCGCAACAGATTTAGGCCTATAGCGTCGAAAACGTGATTGGGTGCCTGTCTATTTGTGCTGGCAAGTCTGTCTGCTAAGTTCCAAAGACGATCAAAAGCGTCCATGCTCTTTTGTGTTTCGTGCGGGGCTACTGACTTTCCTTTCTTTCGAGCCGAGCAATTTTCTCGATCTTGCGCGCACTTGCACCGCCGCTGAACTCAGACGCCATCCACGCATCCACAATCATCTTGGCCAGCTCCGGCCCGATCACGCGCGCGCCCATCGTCAGCACCTGCGCGTTGTTGCTCTTGCGGGCGCGCTCGGCGCTGAAGGTGTCGTGGGCTTGCGCGGCATACACGCCCGGCACCTTGTTGGCCGTGATGGCCATGCCGATGCCCGTGCCGCACATCAAAATCGCGCGGTCGCTCTTGCCGGCCGCCACCTCATGCGCCACCTGCACAGCGATGTCGGGGTAGTCCACCGGGTCGGTGCTGTGCACGCCGTAATCCACCACCTCCACGCCTTTGTTCTGCAGGTGCGCCTTGATCGTTTCTTTGAGTTGAAAGGCCGCTTCGTCGCAGCCGAGAAGCACCATTTTTGTGTCGCTCATATCTCCAATCTCCAGTTAATCCTCTTCCATCGGCAACGTCTGCGCCGAGTTCATGAATGCCACAACCTGATCGAAATCCACAATGCCTGCATCGGAGCCCAGGCCTGTGGCCACCAGGCCCGACGCAGCGGTGGCCAGCCGCATGCACTGCTCGATCTCCCACCCCAGCGAATGGCCGACGATGAAGCCGGCGCAATAGGCATCCCCGCAGCCGGTCGTGTCTACCACGTTCACCTTGAACGCCGGCACACGCATCTCGCCAGCGCCGTCTTTCGTCGCGTAGCTGCTGCCCTGCGCGCCCATCTTGAACACGGTCGCCCCTACGCCGGCATCCAGGAAGAAGCGGATGATGTCGCGGCGATCCTGCAACTTCGACACCATGCGCGCCTCGTCAATGCTCGGCATGAAGAAGTCTACATACGGCAGGCTGGGCGCGACCACCTGCATCATGTCGGGCCGCTCGATGGCCAGCATGTCCATGCTGGTGATCACGCCGTGCTGCTTGGCAAATCTGAGCACCTCGCGCGCCGGTTCGCCGTCCAGCTTGGGCAGCAGCGTCATGCCGCCGTAGTGCAGGTATTGCGCGCGCTTGATCGCGTCCCAGTCAATGTCATCCAGGCACAGCTCGCCGTTCGCGCCGATCACGTGCAGCGCTGGCCGCTCGCCATTGGGGCGGATGGGCAGCATGGTGGCCGACGTCTGCACGTTGGCCTTGCGCACCAACGCGCCGGTTTGGATGCCATAGCGCTGCATGGTGCTGACGACGATGTTGCCGATCTCGTCCTGGCCGAGCGCACCAATCGCGATCACATTTGCGCCCAGCTTGGCCAGGTCCACGCTCGTGCCGGCAGCGGTGCCGGCCACGGTGATGCGAATCTCTTCCAGCAGGTCGAGGTTTTGGCCCGGCGGGATGCTCGTGACTGGCCGGCCGAGCACATCGAGGATATGAATGCCGAGGCTGATGACGTTTGCCATGATATTGGAGCGCATTCCCAATGGTATGCAATTGTAGGGGTCGCTCTCCGTAGCGACCCAGCTAACCCGACAGCGGCGCGCTACGGAGCGCGCGCCCTACATCAATCAGGAATCAGCAATCCGCTCTAGTGTGCGATCTATTGCGTCCGTTCATGCTGTGCTGCGCTGTGAGCGGCCAAAGCGGTTGTCAGCACAGTGATAAATTCATCAATGCGCAATCCGGCCCGACCAACGCCCATGCCCGCGCAGCTCGGCAGCCGGGCGTAGTTGGCGCAATTCGTGGCGTCCACGCTGCCGCCATACAGAATCGGCACAGCATCGCCTGCAGCGCCAAACAGCGAGACCAGCACGCGCCGTATGTTGGCGAAGGCGCGCGCCACATCGGCCGGGTCGGCCGCCGTGCCGCCCGCGCCGACTGACCACAGCGGTTCGTAGAGGACGCGCAGACCTCCGGGGTCTTGAAGACCCCGGAGGTTTAGACGCAGTTGCATCTCAACATAGGCATCGCCGGCGTTGGCCTGCTTCACATGCAGCGGCTCGCCCACGCACAACATGACGCCCAGGCCGTGCTGCGCTGCCGCCAGCACCTTCTTGTTCAACGCCTCATCGGTCTCGCCGAACAGCATGCGCCGCTCGGCGTGGCCGAGCATGACGAACGACGCGTCGCAAGCCTTGAGCATGGCTGGTGAAATCTCGCCAGTGAATGCGCCGTCGTCGGCCCAGTGCATGTTCTGCGCGCCAATGGCGATGTTCGGCTTCGCGCCGCGCACTTCATCAGCCGCCGCCTCAATTGAGGTGAAAGGCGGGATGATCCACAACGACGCTTGTTCGATTCCCGGCACATGCGCCATGCGCTCACGCACGGCGCGCACGTAGTCGCGCGTGGCCTGCGGCGTCTGGTGCATTTTGAGGTTGGTGCCGAAGAGGAACATCGCTCGTCAACCGTCGTTTGTCATTCTGAGTTCAAGATGGCCGCAGGCCAGACGAAGCGGCAGAAACGGTAGGGCGCGCTCTCCGTAGCGCGCCGTCGTCGGGTTACCAGGGTCGCTACGGAGAGCGACCCCTACAGCCGAAGGGCATGTTTCTAAGCAGGTCGAAGGCCGAAGAATCTCTGCTGGCTTGGCTGATGGACTGGATATCAGAGGCACCGATTTACGCCTGTTCTGAGAGAGGCAGGCGGGATTTCTCGCTGCGCTGCTCAGAAACATGCCCTTCGGCTGTAGGGGTCGCTCTACCCCATGCGCGGCACAAGTCCGTAGCGACCCTGGTAACCCGACGACGGCGCGCTACGGTAGCCCATTCGGGCCATCCAGAGCGCGAAATGACATGCCTAGTTAATCTACCACCTCTGCCAGCGTGCTGATGAACAGATAGGCGTTGGCCGCGCCGGGGTCAATCGCGCCGAGGCCACGCTCACCGACGTAGCTGGCGCGCCCTTTCTTCGCCACCAGATGCGCGGTGTTGTCGCGCCCAAACTCGGCCGCCTCGGCCGAGCGGCGCAGCGCCGTGGCCAGGTCGCCATGCGGCTCTTTCAACGCATCCAGCGCGGGCACGAACGCATCCAGCATGGTCTTGTCGCCCACCTCGGCTTTGCCGCGCGCCTTGACCCCGTCCACGCCCGCTTGCAGCATGTCAGTCCAGTCGCCCAGCGACAGCTCGGTCTTGCCCTGCGCCTTGTTGCCCATTTGCATCAGCAATGTGCCGAGCAACGGGCCGCTGGTGCCGCCCATGCTGCTGACCAGCGTCATGCCCAGCGTCTTGAAGATCGTGCCGATGTCCTTGTCGGCGACCGACGGCAACTTGGCTTGGATGGCCTGCACGCCGCGTTGCATGCTCGCGCCAAAGTCGCCATCGCCCAGGGCAGAGTCGAGCCGATTGAGTTCATCGGCATTGGCATTCACCGCCGCGGCGTAGGCGGCAAGCCAGGTGAGGATGTGTTGCTTGGTTATCATGATTGAGCCAGGGAGCAGAGGAGCGGAGGAGTTGGATGCACCTCGCGCCCTAGCGCCTCTGCTCCTCCGCACATTTCACCACCGCAGCGCCGCCGTCTTCACCGGCGCGTCCCACAGTTGGGTGAGTTCATCGTCGAGCCTGAGCAGCGTGATCGAACAGCCCTGCATCTCCAGCGAGGTGATGTAGCTGCCGACCAAGTTGCGCGCGATCTTGACGCCGTGCCCGGCCAGAATCTTCGCCAGCTCGTTGTAGACGATATACAGCTCGATAGACGGCGTGCCGCCCATGCCGTTGACGAAGGCCAGCACCTCGTCACCGCTGTTGAGCGCCAGATCGCTGATGACCGGTTCGGTCAGCATCGGCACGATCTCGGCTGCGGGCGCGATCTTGACGCGCCGCCGACCCGGCTCGCCGTGGATACCGATGCCGATCTCGATCTCGTCATCGGGCAGCGAGAAGGTCGGCTCGCCGCGATGCGGCACGGTGCACGACGTTAGCGCCATGCCCATGCTGCGGCTGTGCGCGTTGACCTTGCGCGCCACCTCGGCCACCTCGGCCAGAGTGCGCCGCTGTTCAGCCGCCGCGCCAGCCATCTTCTCGACCAGCACCGTCGCACCCACACCGCGCCGGCCGGCGGTGTAGAGGCTGTCTTGCACGGCCACGTCGTCGTTGATGATGACCGACTCGACCTGCACGCCCTCCATGCTCAACAGTTCGGCCGCCATCTCGAAGTTCATGCAATCGCCGGTGTAGTTCTTCACGATGTGCAGCACGCCTGTGCCGCCGTTGACCGCCTTGCTGGCTTCCAACATCTGGTCGGGCGTAGGCGAGGTGAACACCGGCCCCGGGCAAGCGGCATCCAGCATGCCCATGCCGACGAAGCCGCCGTGCAGAGGCTCGTGCCCGCTGCCGCCGCCCGACACCAGCGCGACCTTGCCCTGCACGGGCGCGTCGGCTCGAATCAGATAGTTCGGGTCATAGAACGCTTTCACCAGGCCGCTGTGCGCGGCCTCGATGCCACGCATCGCATCTACGACGACGTCTTCAGGTTTGTTGATCAGCTTCTTCATACGTCTTTTGTGTAGAAAACCATCTCCATGCCATGCAACTCCCCGCGCCGCACTTCGCAAAAGCCGTGCTTTAGATACAGGTGTTGCGCCGAGAGTTGCTCCGCTGGCGTCTCCAGCATCAATTGCCGCAGCCCCCTATTCCGAGCATTAGCCTCGAGTGCCTGCAAAGCAGATCGGCTGCCCAGGATACGTCGGCATCCGGCCCATCCACTGCCTTCATGACGGCGCAATGCAAGTTCCAGACGGCCTGGCTGTCGGCGGGTTCATAGTCGCGAACAATCATTACCGGCTACCGGCACTCAAACCTGCGGCTGCGTTTCACTCTGCCCAAACACGCGCACGCGCTCGATAGGGAATTCCACCCACACATCGCTGCCGACCGTGACGTGATCCGCGCCGGCGCGCGTCTTGGCCTTGGCCGCGATGCTGAAAGCACTTTCAGTGTCGCCGACCTTTAAGGTGACGAGATATTGCCCGCCGACCACGACGGCGCGGCTGGTCACTTTGGCTGGCACGGCCAGCGCCGTCTGCGCACCCACGATGCGCACGTGCTCGGGCCGGATGCCCAGCGTGACCGATCGCTCGCCCGCGTGCGCCGCCGCCAACTCGATCGGCATCGGGAAGAGCGGGCAAGTCACTTTGCCACCGTTTACGGCGATGCCTTCGTAGAAGTTCATGCCGGGGTTGCCGAGGAAGAAGCCGGCGAACGCGTCGTTGGGCTTATCGTATAGCTCGCGCGGTTTGCTCATCTGCGCGATCACGCCCTCGTTCATCAGCGCGATCTGGTCGGCCAGCGTCATGGCCTCGGTCTGGTCGTGCGTCACATAGACGATGGTCTGCTTCAGCCGCGTGAACAGCTCCTTCAGCGCGCGCTTCAGTTGCAGCTTGCTGTTGATGTCCACATTGGTGATCGGCTCGTCAAACAGGATGATGCGCGGGCGGCGCGCCACCTCGCGCGCGCAGGCCACCTTCTGGCGCGTGCCGTTGTCCAGTTCACTGATGTCGGCGTCGGCGGCGTGGCGCATCTCCAGGATGTCGAGCACCTCGTCCACGCGCTTGTCGCGCTCGGCCTTGCTCAGCGTCTTGTCCTCGGTCAGCGGCAGTTCGATGTTCTGGCGCACGTTGATGCCGCGATACACCACCGGGTACTGAAACACCATGCCGATGTTGCGCTGGCGCGTGCTCAGCCGGTTGACCTGATCGTTGCCGAAATACACCTCGCCGGTCGTCGGCACTTCCAGCCCGGCGATGATGCGCATGAGCGTGGTCTTGCCGCAGCCGCTCGGCCCCAACAGGCACGTGACCGTGCCCGCCGGAAAGGTCATGTTCAGATCCTTCAACGCGGTGAAGTCGCCGAACTTTTTTGAGAGATTTTTGACGGTGATATCAATCATTTTGGATTTTCGATTTTGGATTTTCGATTGGGCTGCGCGCCGCAATCCAAAATCCAAAATCGGCAATCGAAAATCCGGTTAGCCTGCTCGGCCCACATACTTGCCATCGGCATACACCACCGCTCGCTCGGGGTGGATGTGCGCGGTGACGGTTTGGTCAATGTGAATATCGAGCGCCTGCTCGTCGTCGCTGCGCAGCACGGTGGCCAGTTGCTGCCCGCCCGCTTCGAGATACACGATTTCCTCGCCGCCCAGGTCCTCGCGCAACAGCACCTTGGCCTCGAACTCGAATGCGCCGTTTGCGCCGTTGGCCGGGGCGGCCCCAAGCACCACGTGCTCCGGCCGCACGCCCACGCTGATTGGCAGCGCCACGGCCTGATCCAGCGGCACGCGCGCATTCGCCGACTGTTGCAAGGCCGATTCGAACAGCGGCGTGCTCAACCAATAGCCGCCGTCGCGCTGCGCCAACTTGCCCGAGATGAAGTTGGCCTGCGGGAAGCCGACGTTGCGCATGGTCTCGGCGCGCGCGGGCCGCGCGTACAGTTCCTCGGGCGGGCCGATCTCCACGATCTCGCCGTGGTCGAGCATGGCCAGCGTGGACGCCAGTTGGGTCGCCTCCACCGCCTCCGACGTGGTGTAGATGAACGTGACCTTAAGCTGCTCCTGCGTGGCTTTCAGGTCTTCGATCAGCCGCTCGCGCAGTTTGAAATCGAGGCCAACCAGCGGGTCATCCAGCACGAAGATTTCGGACTTCTTCACCAGGCCGCGCGCGATGGCCACGCGCTGTTTCTGACCGCCCGACAATTGATCGGGCCGCCGGTCGAGGAATTGCTCGATCTTGAGCAGGCGGGCCGCGCTCTGCACTGCCTCGCGCGTTTCGTCCCTGGGCGCGCGGGCGATGGCGAGCGGATAGGCGATGTTGTCGTACACGCTGAAGTGCGGATAGAGCGCGAACGATTGCGGCACGTAGCCGAGGTTGCGGTCGCCCGGCGCAGCGCGGGTCATGTCCACGCCGCGCAGCACGATCTGGCCGGCGTCCGGTTTCTCCAGGCCGGTGATCAGGCGCACCAGCACGCTCTTGCCGCTGACCGGCAGACCGAACACGACCATGAACTCGCCCGGCTGCACGCTCAGGTTGATGTCGCGCAGGACGGTTTTGCGGCCGTAGCTTTTGGAGAGGTTGCGAAGGTCTACGATGCTCATACTGCGGTCACAAGTTACGAGTCACAAGTCACGTCAGCGGCCCAGCGCGTACAAGAACGGCACAGCCACAAAGCTCACCACGAACACGATCAGGATGATGCCCATGAACGGCCAGAACAACTTCATCGAGCGGGCGAAGTTGAAGTTTGCCGGGATGTTGCCAAAGGCGATCTGCACGACCGTCGAGGCGGTCAACACCACCAGGCCGAGCTGATAAATCTCCTTGCTGACTTGCTGGCCGATCATGAGGATGCCAGCCAGCATGAGAATAACCAGGACGATGTGCACCGCCGCGGCGAAGGGGCGCTTGTTCGCGTTCATACCTCACCTCGCACGGTGCCGAACGTCATGCCCACGAGCAGATACTTCTGGAAGAAGAAGATCATGATCATGGGCAGCAGCACATACAGCATGGATAGCGAGGCGATGTATCCCCAGTTGATGTTGCCGCCCGCGTCCACCAACCCCACCGCCAGCGCATACGGGATCATCTGCGTGTTGGACTTGGTGGTGCCCAGAATAAAGTTGAACAGGAACTCGTTCCACACAAAGATCAGGTTGAAGATGAAGGCCGCGATCAACCCAGGGCGCACCTGCGGAAGCACCACCCGAAACAGCACGTGAAAGCGCGATGCGCCGTTGACGAAGGCGGTCTCGTCGTAGCGCTGCGACACGCCGTCAATGAAGCCCTTGAGGATCCACAGCGAGAACGGGATGCTGAACATGGTGTAGAGAAACAGCATGCCGGGGAAGCCGCGGAAGAACGTGTCTTGTGGGCCGACCAGACCGATGCCGCGCAGGCCGATGTCGAACGCGTTGTACATCTGGAAGATCGAGACGATGGTGGCCGAGGCGGGCACCATGCGCGTGCTCAACATCAGGAACATCAGGAAGTTGGTGGCCTTGGGCTTGTAGCGCGAGAAGGCGTAGGCGGCCAAAAACGACACGATGATGGCCAGCGTCACCGACCCGATGGACAGGATCAGGCTGTTGACCAGATACGGAATCGTGTTGGAGATGCCCTCGCCGCGGCCAAACAGCGTTTGGTTGATCTGTTCGAGCGTGGGCGTGAAGATCAGCTTGGGCGGCACGGCCAGGATGTCGGCGTCGGTCTTGAACGCCGCCAGGATGATCCAGAAGATCGGCAGGAAGAACAGGATCGCGATCAGCCATAAGATGGCGTAGTAGATGCGGGTTTGTGTTTGTGACCTCATTTGAATTTACGATTTCTGATTTAGCGATTTACGATTTGCCATATCGGCGGCAATTGGCAATCGAAAATCTGAAATCCAAAATCGTCACGCCTCGCTCGTGCGGCGCGCATTCAACACCCACAGATAGATCGAGGTGAATGCAATCGCGATAATCAGCAACACGACGGCCAACGCCGACGAGAAGCCAATGTTCAGGCTGGCAAAGGCGAAGCGATACAGCCGCAGGCCGATCAGGTCGGTGATGTTGCCCGGGCCGCCGTTGGTCATCAGGAACACCAGGTCAGTGGTCTTGAAGGCGTCAATCGTGCGCAGCAGAATGCCGAGCATGAGGATGAACTTGCCGTGCGGCAGGATGACATACCACAGCCGCTTGTACCAGGACATGCGGTCCACCTCGGCAGCTTCCAGTTCAGCCTTTGGCACGCTGGCCAGCGCCGCCAGCGTCATCAGGATCATGAACGGCGTCCACATCCAGATATCCACGAACAGCACGGCGGGGAAGGCCCACTGATTGCTGGTTAAAAAGTCAATCTTCTGCCCGCCGAACGAGGTGATGAGGAAGTTCAGCACGCCAAACGTCGGCTCATAGATCAGCCGCCAGAACAAGGCACTGGCGACAGGCGTCACGACCATCGGGGTGAATAGCAGGGTCAGCGCCAATCGCCGGCCCGGCATCTTGGCGCTCCCCCAGAACAGAAAGCCCAACAGCACACCCAGGATCACCTGGATAGTCACGCCCACGGCAACGAAGGTGAACGTGCGGCTGGCCGCGCCCCAGATGTCTGAGTCGTTGTAGATCTTGACGTAGTTGTCCACCGGCAGCGCCGCCGGGATGATGATCTGCAAGTTCTGCGTCAGCGACACCTGGATGGGCGTGGGGAGGGCGAACAGGATGGGGCACGGGCCGCCGACGCAGGCCGGGCGCGGCACATCGGGCGATTGCAGGTTGTAGCGATAAAAGCTGAAGCCGATCAGCCACATCGTCGGGATGACGTTGAGCAGCACGAAGAACAGCAGAATCGGCGTGAGCAGCGCAGCGGGAAAGGCCTTCGACTCCTCGAAGGCGCGCACCGGACTGCGGCGCGGCAGCGACACTGCGCGCTCGTTGCGTTCCATGACTGTGGCTGAATCCATATTCACCTGCATCTGCCAATCGTCATTCCGACACTGATCTTGTCGAAGTGAAGGAATCCCTGGAGCTGCAAACCTTCCTGAGCGATGATCGGCTTGCCGATGCGCGCTCTAATCGAGCCAGGCCCCAGGGATTCCTCACCGCTCCGCGGTTCGGAATGACAGTGTTACGCGACTACTTCGGCTGCGCGTCCTTTAGCTCGTCGGGCACCGGCGTGGTGGTGCGGCCCTTCTCGAACAAGAGCGCCTGCTGCTTGGACGCGATCGAATCCAGCACCGCCTTGGCATCGGTGAATTGACCCGAGGCGAAGCCGCTGTAGGCTTCCTGCTGGATGGCCAGCAACTCGGCGTATTCCGGCAAGTGCCAGAAGTCGCGGCTGCGGCCCTCGCTGAGCATGTAGACGAATGGCTGGAACCACACCGGCGGCTCGCCCTCGAACAGCGGGTTCTCGATGCCCTTCTTGCTCCACGGCAGGCCGCCCTTGGCCAGGAACTTCTTTTGCGTCTCGTCGGTGTACCACCACTTGAGGAAGTCCACCGACACGCGCATATGGTCGTCGTCGTTGAACTTGTTGATCACCCAGGGCTGGCCGCCCATCGCGCCGATCACCTCGGCCGGGCCGCCTTCAAAGGCGACCTTGGGATGCGGCAGCGCGATGGCCTTGCCCTTGAGCTCCTCGGGGATCATGAACAGACCGACTGCCAGCCACTGGAAGGCCGAGAACACTTTGCCGGTGGTGAACAGGTCAATCATCTCGCCGATGCCGAAGTTCTCGGAGCCGGTGGGCTGATACTTCTGCAGGCTCTTGAAGTAATCGAGCTGCTTGGCGTTGGCATCGGTGTTCAACACGCCCACGACGTTGCCCGTGGCCGGGTCCCAGATGTCGCCGCCGGTGGCATACACGTAGGGGTGATAGGCGCACGAGAAGTAGTCGTAGATTTTGCTCTGCATGATGGCCGTGGCCGCCATCTCATTTTTGCCGTTGAAGTACTCCCAGATCGGCTCCCAATCCTGCACCGTCAGCTTGGCCAGGTCATCGTAGGTGGTGGGCAGGTCATTGCCGGTGGCAGTTTTGTAGGCGTCCTTCTCGGCTTCCATCATGTCCACGCGCACGAACAGGCCCTGCGTATCCGGCATCTGCGGGAAGCCCCAGCGGTTATCCGAGCCATCTGGATAGATCTGATAGGTGTTGCGCACCAGGCTCGAATACGGCTCGATGTCCAGTTCGGGCACGACCGCAAACACGTCGTCTGCCTTCACGATCCAGCCCGGCTCGGACAGCGCGCCCAGCCATTGGCTGTCGGACACCATGATGTTGTATTCCTGCGACTTCGACGCCAGTGTGGGCGCGATTTTCTGGAAGAGGGCGTCGAAGCCAGCCTCGGTCTTGCGGGCCGTGACGTCATAGCCATATTTCTCCTTGGCGAAAGCAGCGAAGTCGGGGAACAGCTCGATGGGCGCCTGGCTGGGCGGCCAACCTGCGATGACTGCAAAGCTCATCTCGATGCTCTTGCCCTTCATCTCCTCGCCTTGTGTGCCGGCCAGCGGATTGCCAGCGGCGGGTGCGGCAGGCGCCTCCGCGGCAGGGGCGGTGGTGGCTTCGGCAGCGGGAGCTGCTGGCGCAGCGGGAGCGGCGGCTGGGGCGGCGCACGCGGCCAATAGGCTCGCGCCTGCGCCCAATGCGAGGCCCTTCAACAGTTGTCGGCGGCTTAGCCGGGAATCTAGCGTAGACATGTGTACTTGGTCTCCTCTTTAATGGCTCTTGGAACCGATCTGCGGTTCAATCTTTTGGAAACGATGTGTCTGCCTTTTACAGTTGCCGGAGCAACAGGGGTACGCCAATGCCGATGTTCAATTTTGTCGCTAACGCACCTCCTCTCTAACAAACCTTTGAAAGTTGCTAAATACAGCGTGGACGACTGCGCGTTCACTCACACCGCCATGCAACTACTTCGCTCGATCAATTTGGCTGGGATGAGCACATCGGCCCATTCCGGCGGCGGCCTGTGCCCATTGTGGCTGCGCTTGCGATTTTGCGCGATTCCATCCAGCGTCAGCTTTGCCGCGGCCTGACACATGGCCGGCACCGGCGCAGCCATCACCGTCAGCGGCACCGGCAACACCTCCATCCACGGCGCATCGCCAATGCCGATGACCGACACGTGATCCGGATAAGTCACGCCGATTTCGCGCATGGCCTTCATCAGGCTGAGCGACGAGGTCAGGCTCATGGCGATCACCGCCGTCACCGGCGGGTTCACTGAAAACAGGCGCTTGGCCGCGCGCATCATCTTGTCGGTGGAGGTGTCTTCTGTCGAAGGGTCGGCATGCACGATCTCGATCAGCCGCTGGTCAATCGGAATCCAGTGAGCGCGCAGGGCACGCATGTAGCCTTGCACGCGCTGGATCACCGGCGAGAGGTGATAGCCGCGCGCCATCACGCCGATGCGGCGGTGACCCATGTTGATCAAGTATTCAGTCGCTGCGTAGGCAGCCGCAACGTCGTCGTTCAACACCGACGGCCCGCAGGGCGTGCCGGGGCGGCGGTGGATTGAGACCAGCGGCACCTTATCGGCCAGCAACTGCTCCACGATCGGCTGCTCGATGCCGGTGGGCACCATGATCACGCCATCCACCCGCTTGTCGTAGAGCATCTCCAGGTAGCGCCGCTCGCGCTCCGGCTGCTCGTCGGTGTTGCACACCATCAGGTTGTAATGGTGCGGCTCAAATGCGGCTTCCAGCTCGCGCACGATCTGGGCGAAGAAGTAGCTGGTGATGTCGGCCACCATCACGCCAACGGTGTGGGTGACGTTGCCCTGCAGGCCGCGCGCGACGGCGTTGGGGCGATAGTTGAGGTCACGAATGGCCTCTTCCACAGCCCGGCGGGTCTGGGGCAACACGTTACGCGTGCTGTTGACGACGTGAGACACCGTTGCCGTGCTCACGCCCGCCCGCTTGGCCACATCCTGGATTGTCGCCATTATGGTGGAAAGAAAGCCCATTAAGCGTTTACGCAAACGTTTAACCGGGGTGCGTGAGACTATAGTGATTCGGCTTGGACTTGTCAACGCTGTGAAGCGATTTACATCCACATGCCTTTGGTATTGGGCACCGCCTCAATTGCGCAAAGGCATGGCCTCGCTATACTCCCGCGCATGCGCATTCGGGACGTTGACGCTGTGTGGTTACACTGCCCCATCCCCGTTGACCAGCAGCACGTCTCGGACTTCGGCCGCATCGCCTCGTTCGACATGACGCTCGTCACCATTACGACCGACGACGGCGTGACCGGCGTGGGCGAGGCCAAAGCCAGCGTCGGCAGCGCAGCGGTGTGCGCCTCGCTTGTGGCGTGCGTCAAAGAAGAGCTGCGGCCGGTGCTGCTTGGCCAGGACCCGCGCGAGATCACCAAGCTGTGGGAGCGCATGTACAACGGCCCGCGCGACCACTACGCGCTGAGCCGCGGGCGCGCCTTCCCCGTGCTCGGCCGGCGCGGGTTGACCATTGCGGCCATGAGCGGCGTGGACATGGCGCTGTGGGATGTGCTGGGGAAGTGGTCAGGTTGTTCAGTTGTTCAGTTGTTAGGTGGCGCGTGTCGGGATGCGATGCCGGCCTACGCCAGCGGCGGCTGGGCGGATATGGACACCATCGGCAAACAGTTGCTCGGCTACTGCGAGAAAGGCTTCGGCGGCGTGAAGATGCGCGTGGGCGTGATGGATGGCGACGTGGACACGAGCATCGCCCGCGTGCGCGCGGCGCGCATGGCGCTGGGGCCGAAGGTCAAACTGATGGCCGACGCACATGGCACGTTCAGTGTGCCCGAAGCGAAGCGCTTCTGCGACGGCGTGGCCGAGTGCGATCTGTACTGGTTCGAGGAGCCGGTGAACGCCGACGACCGCGACGGTGCGGCCGAGGTGCGCGCCCATGCGCAGATGCCCATCGCCGCCGGCGAGAGCGAATTCACCCGCTTCGACTTTCGCGACTTGATCCAGCGCCGCGCCGTGGATGTGTTGCAACCCGATCTGGCGATTTGCGGCGGGGTCACCGAAGGCCGGCGCATCGCCGCGCTGGCCGAGGCGCATCAGCTTGCGCTGGCGCCGCATTTGTGGGGCAGTTGCGTATCGTTCATGGCCGGGCTGCACTTGGCGTTTGCGTCGCCGTCGGCCGTCATTCTTGAGTATTCGCTCGGCGCAAACCCGCTGCTGCGCGAGTTGCCCGAAGAGCAGATCATTGCCCGCGACGGCATGATCGCCGCGCCGGCGAAGCCTGGCTTGGGCGTCACGCTGCGGCCGGAGTTTATTGAAAGGTATCGAAAGAATTGATCACGGAGATGCGAAGCTACGAAGAAGCGGAGACAGACTTTTCTTTACTCTCTGCGCCTTCGTCCCTCCGCTTCTCCGCGATAAGGACTAAGGAGAACATGAAGGTCGAACAAATCCATCACGCCACGATCATCGTGGACGACCTCGAGAAGGCATGTGACTTCTACGAGGGCGTGCTCGGCCTGGAGCCGATGAACATGGTGCCGCTCGACTTCCCGGCCCAATTCTTCAAAGTCGGCGAACGCCAGCAACTGCACGTGACGGAATGGCCGGGCGACGCGCATTCCTTTCGCGGCCATGTGTGCTTTCAGGTGGATGAGTTCATGCCGATCTATCGCAAGGCCAAGGCGATGAACTTGCTCGACACCGGCCCGTGGGGCCGCACGCGCATGCTGCCCGACGGCGCGATGCAGATGTTCCTGCGCGACCCGGCTGGCAATCTGGTCGAGATTTCATGCAAGCCCGGCACGCCGGTGGACGCCGACGTGTTCAGCGATCCGCAGGTCGCGCCCGAGCGCGAGGTCTATGTCAGCGGGCGCAACGACCCGCGCGGCCGCCGGCGAGCGAAGACGTTTGCCGAGGCGGAGGCTGTAAACAGCAGCGAGTAATTGGACCTCTTGCAAAAGTGCGCGTTGAGGTGGACTCCACCTCGTGAACACCTGACTTATGCAAGAGGTCTATTGGTAATTGGTTAACGCTATGCCCAATTAACTAACAACCAATAACCAATAACTCCTCCTCATGCCCATCCTTCTCCTTGAAACCCTGCACCCCGACGCCGAGGCGTTGCTGGCGCGGCACGACGCGGTTGTGTTGGCCGAGGGCGACGCGCACGCGTTGGATGTGGCGCGGCAAGGCGGCGTGACCGGCATCCTCACCCGTGGCAAGGGCAGAATCACGCGCGAATTGATGCACGCGTGCGGCCCGTCGCTCAAGGCTGTGAGCCGCGCCGGCGCAGGCCTGGACACGGTGGACGTGGCCGCAGCACAACAGATGGGCATCGCGGTGATCTTCGCGCCGGGGCGCAACGCCCAGACGACCGCTGAGCATGCCATCATGTTGATGCTGATGGCCGGGCGCAAGGCGGCGCTGCTCGACGCGAATGTGAAGGCCGGCCACTGGAGAATCCGCGACGGCTACGAAGGCGTCGAGCTGAACGGCAAGATGCTGGGCGTCGTCGGCCTGGGCAACATCGGCGCGCGGGTGGCGCAGCTCGGCCAGGCCTTTGGCATGCGGGTGATCTATTGGAGCCGTAGCGCACGCGACGAACGATTCACCTATCGCGACCTTGACGACTTACTGCGCGAGGCTGACGTGATCAGCCTGCACGTGGCGCTGAGCGACGCGACCAGAGGCATGCTCGGCGCGCGCGAACTCGCGCTGATGAAGCCGACCGCGATCCTGGTCAACACGGCACGCGGCGGGCTGATAGAACAGGCAACGCTGGCCGTCGCGCTCGATGCGGGCCGGTTGGGCGCGTTCGCAGCCGATGTGTTGGCGCAACAGCCGCCTGACCCGGATGACCCGCTGCTCAAAAGCGAACGCGTCACGCTCACGCCACACGTGGCTGGGTTGACCGACCGCACGTATCGCGATGTGTGCGTGTTCTGCGCACAAAATGTACTGACGGTGATGAAGGATGAAGCGCCCGCATTGCAAAGCGTTTATCGAAGCGTGTAACAACGGTGATGATCGTGCACGTACACGTTTGATGTGACACGTGCACGAATAAGAACTACGTGACAGGAGGACAACACACTATGCTCGTTTCAATGCACAACTGGATGCGCGCCGAACCGGTCGAAACCACGATTCGCCGGTTGGCCAAATATGGCTATGACGCCATCGAGATCAGCTACGACAGTGTCGAGCTTTCGCCCGGCGCGCCCGGCACCGCCGCCGTGCGCAAGATGCTGAAGGACAACAAGGTCAAGTGCTATGGCTCCATCAGCCTCATGTTCGCCGGGCGCGACCTCATCCACGCCGACCCAGCCGTGCGCGAAAGCTCGGTGGACTACCTGAAAAATTGCATCACCATGGTCAGCGAACTGGGCGGCAAGATCATGTCCATCGTGCCGAGTGAGGTGGGCAAGACCAAGGCCATGGCCTCGCCCGAAGAAGAGTGGCAATGGGCCATCGAGGGCTTGAAAGAAGTGCGCGCCCATGCCAAGAGCAAGGGCGTCAAGATCGCCATCGAGCCGCTCAACCGCTTCGAGACCAACTTCATCAACCGCGCTGACCAAGCGCTGCTGTTGGCCAAGTCGGTTGGCCCCGACGTAGGGGTGTGCCTGGACATTTATCACATGAACCAGGAAGAGGCCGACGTGTATAAGGCCATCGAAAACGCCGGCAAGAAGATTTACGACTTTCATGTGGCCGACAACAACCGCTACGCCTGCGGTCAAGGGCAGATCAACTGGCGCAAGCTGATCGGGGCATTGGACAAGGCCGGCTATAAAGGCTCGCTCACGGTCGAGTTCGTGCCGCCGCTAGATCGCACGCCGGCCAACCCCTACAAGAACGCGGTGGCCGCAGCCGACAAGACACTGACCAAAGAGCAGCTCAAGTTCATCGAGGATCACGGCAGCGGCGTGCTGAGTGAAGAGTTTTACTCGTGGCTGGTCGAGACCTCAGTCAAGACGCTGCGGAAGTATATGAAGTAGGACGCGTTACCACGTCATTCCGAACCCGAAGGGTGAGGAATCCCTGACGCGATGCTCATTTGAAATGGAATAAGGGCGAACCTAAAAATTCGATTCGCCCTTGTTTCTTGTTGCCTGCAAAGATCGCAGGGATTCCTCGCGCTACGCACTGCTCAGAAACATGCCCTTCGGCTGTAGGGGTCGCTCTCCGTAGCGACCCTGGTAACCCGACGACGGCGCGCTACGGAGAGCGCGCCCTACCGTTTCTGCCGCGTCGTCTGGCCTGCGGCTATCTCGAACTCGGAATGACTGTTGAATGGTTACTTCGTCGGCGTGGGCGTGGCTGGCGCAGCGCAGTCAATCGCCTCGCTGAGCAAGCGCACCCGCTCGTCGCAAGTCAGCTCGCGGCCGAGCAGTTGCTGCGCCCGGCCGACGAGTTCATCCAACCTGAACCGGTGCACGCGCGCCGTGCCATCGGCGCTCACCGTCACGAGCATCCCGCTCACGTCGTCGCTGATCGTCGCCGGCCGGGTGTGACCGTAAAGGTTGATCGGCCCGGCGTTGCCATCGGGCTGCAGCGACAGCGTGCCGTCCGGTAACGTGGTCACGGCCGGGAAGCCGCCGATCTCCCACACACCCGCGTCGGCCCCAGTGCGCGCGTCAAATCGCTCAGCGCCATTCGCAGTGCGCATGCCAATCTGATCGCCGTCGAGGAACGCCACGACGCTGACGCCCCCCGTGGCTTGAATGGGCGCGGTAATCGCCTTGCCGGTTGCCAAGTCCCACACGCGCGCGGTGCGGTCGGCCCCGCCCGTCACGGCCAGCAATCCATCTGGCGCATAGGCTGCATCGTTCACAACGCCGGTGTGACCAACAAGCACCGTGATCACGCGACCGCTGCCCAGGTTCCACACCCGCGCGGTGCGGTCGGTGCTGGTCGTCAGAATCTGATTGCCATCCGGCGAGAACGACGCGCTCGTGACTTGGCCGACGTGGCCGCGATAGGTCGTAAGCACTTCGCCGCTGGCGATGTCCCATAACCGCGCTAGGCCATCCCGGCTAGCCGTCAGCAATCGCGCGCCATCGCTCGACACGCGCGCATCGGTCACGGCAGCAGGATGCCTGAATGCGCCGTCGTTGGGGAATGCAGCCACGAACGCGCGGCGAATGGCATCCTGCGATTGCGCCGAGGGCAGCAGCTTGTCCGCCTCGATGGCGATCAGCAATGCCAGTTGCGGATCGGTTGGCAATTGATTGAGTGCGATGGCGGTGAGTTCGCGCGCGCGCGTGGATACAAGATTAGCGTCGGCGGTGGCCTTGGCGCTCTGCGCAGCCAGCACTTGCGCGCCCGATTCGGTCGCCACGGCGCTGATGGTCGCCTCCATCTGCACCGCGTTCTGCTCACGGTTCACCACGCTGGTGGCGAGGGCGATTGCGGTCGCCTCATTGTTCAACGCGGCGGCGCGGTCTTGCACGGCCTCGGTGGCCGCGGCTTCGGCTACAGCGCGGGTGGCGATGGCGCTCTCGCGTTCGGCGGCGGCCTGCGTGGCTTGCGCCTCGGCTGTGCCACGAGCCACATCGGCCAGGCCGGCCGTTTGCACGGCGCGGGTCGCATCGGCCTGAGCGACGGCCTGTGCGGTGGCCGCGGCCTCGGCCCGCTGGTTGGCCTGGCTCTGCTGAATCAGCCCAAATGCGCCAAAGGCCAGCGCCAACACGCCCAGCGCAGCCGCGACTGCGGTCGTCACCCGCATGCGCTTCAGTTGCGCCTCTTGTTGGGCGAAGTGCGACACCGCGCGCACATCGCCGAGCGATTGACGCAACGGCTGCTGTGAGGCCATCGCTGGCGCACTCTCAACCACGGGCGGGCGATCGCTGTCACGCTCGCGGATGGGGCCGAAGTCAATGTAGTCGGCCAGGGTCAGCGCCTTTTGCTGGCCGGCTTTGTGCGGCAAGGCCATGAACAGATCGCGCAGGCTCATCTGCAACTTGGGCAGCATCGAAGGGTCGCCCTGCACGTCGTTGATCAGCCGGGCCAGCAACGCCGGTTCGATGGTCGTGCCGGTCTCCAGCGCAGGCAGCAAGATGGCGCGCGCCAACTCGTTCGCCTCCATCGGCTGCAACGCCAACGCGCGCGCGCCGACGAGTTTTTGAAACGCCGGATAGCCTGCCGCCTGAGGCAGGAACTCCGAACGCAGCGCGATGATCAGGATCAGGCGCGAAGGCGGCTCGTTGGCGACCTGGGTGACGAAGTTGATGAACGCATGCCGGTCGTCCTCGCTCTTGGCTTTGGTGAAGACTTCCTCGAACTGATCCACGATCAACACCACGCGCCGCTTCGGGTCGGGGCCGAGCAGCATGTCGGCGAAGTTGTGCAGCGCGTTCGGGCCAGTCAGCCCGCGCTTGCGCACCGCGTCCGTGACCATGGCCGCCAACCCGGCCCGCTGACCCAGCGCTGCCGTCGCGTCGGCCAGGCTTTGGATGGGGCTGTCGCCGGGCGTGAAGGTGTGGATCAACCACTTGTCGCTGTCGAGGATGGCGCCGTTGCGCAGCGCGAACACGAGGCCGGCCTGGATGAGCGAGGTCTTGCCGACGCTCTCCGGCCCGGTGATGCACACAAACGTCTCGCGCTCCAACCGATCGAGCAACGTTTCGAGCGCGTTTTCGTGGCCAAAATACAGCCGCGCGTCTTGTTCTTGAAACGGCACCGGGCCGACGTAGGGGCAGCGGCCGTCGAACAGCTTGGGCTGGCGCACGGCCTGATAGCGCGTGATGAGCGCGGCGGCCTGCTCAACGGTGAACTCCGCGGCGGCGGATGATGCAGAGGGACGTGGGCGGTAGTTGTAGTCCGTGGGCATCGTTGACTTCAAGTGGCGATCATGTCTCGATGATGATTTTGATTCCTGCGCGCCGGTCGGCGGCCTCGAAGGCGATTGCTGCCTGCTCAAGTGTATACCGGTGCGTGACAAGTGACTTCACGTCCACCATGCGCCTCGCCACCAGCGCAATCGCCCGCGGGTAGACGTGCTTCATGCGCCGCACCAGCTTGATCGTCAGCCCTTTGCGCCGGGCCACCGAGGCGATGAACGAAGTGCGATCCTCAGAGGGAATGCCGCACAAGATGACCTTGCCGCCGATCTTGACCGCGTCGAAGGCGGCGTCCACGGCATGCTGATCGCCCGCGCACTCGAACACGACGTCTAGCCCGCGCCCGTTTGTCGCTGCGCGGATGGCCTGGCTTTCGTCGTTGTCTGCGCCGCTGGCTAGAAATATGTCAGTCGCGCCAAGCGCATTGGCGGCATCAAGCCGGTGCGGCAGCAGGTCGGTGGCGATGAGGCGCGTCGGCCCCATCAACCGTGCCACCTGCAACGTGAGCAGGCCAATTGGCCCGCAGCCGAACACACCGGCGTGCATGCCCGGCTTCATGTGGGCCAAATCCACCGTGTGAATGGCCACGCCGAGCGGTTCGAGCATCGCGCCATCCACGTCGTCAATCTCATCTGGCAGCGGGAAGAACGCGCCGGTCGGCCAAGCCATGAACTCGCGCAGCGCGCCGTCGTCTTTGCCGTGGCCGCTGAAGCGGGTGTTTGGGCAGAGATTAGGGTGGCCTTCCTGACACCACTCGCAGCAACCGCACGGCAGGGCCGGGTCCACAGCCACGCGCTGGCCGGCCCGGTCGCCGCTCGCGACGATGCCGGCGAACTCGTGGCCGAGCACGAGCGGGTGATGCAGCTTGGCATCGCCGATGCCGGCCTCGTTGTACCAATGCAAGTCGCTGCCGCACACGCCGACCGCCTTGACGTGGACGAGGGCCTCATCGCGCGCCGGCATGGGTGTGGCTTCGTCGTGCAGGCGCAGGTCGCGCGCGGCGTGCAGGCGGATGGATTTCATTTTGAGAAGAAAGGGTTTCTTGATCGAGTCACACTTGGTGATTGGTGACATGGCTGACATCACATCAACATAGCGTCCATCAATTCTATGACGTGCTAGCCGCTATTGAGGTAAGTCGTGACACACTTAGACAAGCTCAGGATGCCTTCTCATCATCGCCCTAGCATCTGTCGAAGTTCAATGAAATCCTTCCATGAACCGGCTTCTTTGACCAGCTTTTCCTCCTGAATTGCAGCATTGCTGACGATATTAGTGATTCTGTATCCATAAAGTCTGTTGACGGTGTTTGCATCAATAATTCCATCATCAATCAACACTTTGACACGCTCAAACAGACCCATATATCTTTCAACAGCAATCCATTCAACATTGCTTTGTGGACGACCCCCGTTTGCCCAATCTCCGCCCGGACGTAGATTTTGATGTACTTCAGTGTGCAAGGAAAACAATTCATCCAAATGCAAGAGGAATTCACCGCGAGCTATTTTGCGCGATGTTCGCAGCTGAAGTGCCGCGTAAACCAAGCTAAATGCGGCAACGATGGCCCCTAAAGCGGTAGCTATGCTTTCAATCTTTACAAATGTGTCGGTTGTATCCATGTGAAGCCATATTTAGGAGATCATCGTGACACAAGGTCAGCAAGAATTCTTCATGCCTTCGCAAGTCGTCGTTGAGTGATCTTTACTCAAATTCGGTAAAAGAAATTCAGAATGACAGCGTCATGTGTTAGCGTTCCTCAGACAGTCGCCGTAGTCCATCGTCAAACGGCGCGCGCACGATGCCCTTCTCGGTGATAAAGCCAGTCACGTAGCGATGCGGCGTGACGTCGAAGGCAGGGTTGTAGATGGCGACGCCTTCGGGCGCTGTGCGCTTGCCAAAACCAAGGCTCACCTCTTCGGGCTTGCGCTCCTCGATCGGGATCAGGTCGCCGGACGCCAGGCGCATGTCAATCGAGGACAACGGCGCGGCCACGTAGAACGGCACGCCAAACTCTTTGGCCAAGATCGCCACGCCGAGCGTGCCGATTTTGTTGGCGAAGTCGCCATTGGCCGCCACGCGGTCCGTGCCTACGATGACGCCTTGCACACGGCCCTGCGCCATCACCGTGGCGGCCATGTTGTCGGTGATCACGGTGACGGGCACACCCACCTGCTGCAACTCCCAGGCCGTCAGCCGCGCACCTTGCAACAGCGGGCGGGTCTCATCGGCGTAGACGTGAACGCGCTTGCCCAAGGCGTGAGCAGTGTAGATGGGCGCAGTGGCCGTGCCCCATTGCGCGGTGGCCAAGCCGCCGGCGTTGCAATGGGTCAGCCATGCGTCGCCGTCGTGGATCAAGTGGTTGCCAAACCGGCCGATGGCTTGGCACACGGCGTTGTCTTCCTCAACCATGCCGACGGCTTCGGCCAACAACAAAGCTTTTAGCTCATCCGCAGACGCATTGGCATGATCGGCCACCAGCGTTTGCATGCGCCGGGTGGCCCAGAACAAGTTGACGGCCGTCGGCCGGGAGGTGTTGAGGTATGCGGCAGCGCGATCCACCGCAGCGACGAACTCGTCGCGGCAGGCCGGCACACAGTCGCGCACAGCCAGCACCACGCCCATGGCCGCAGCGATGCCGATGGCCGGCGCGCCGCGCACGCGCAGCATCTTGATCGCCTCCCACATCGTCTCGACGTCGCGCGCATCCAAATAGCGCACGTCATTTGGCAGCAGCGTCTGGTCAATCAAGCGGGCCGCGCCGTCCAGGCCGCCGACCCACTCGATGGTTTTGATGGGCATCATAGCGACGCCTATTGTGCCGCGTTTCGGCTGAATTTGCGCACAAATCGGCATGAAGCCGGACAATCAATTCCCATTCTGCGGCTACAATGTTCGTCGTTATTCCGTCAATCAAAAGGAGAAAGAAGACAACATGAACGAATTAAGTTTGGCTGCGGATACGATGAAGACCGTCGTCCGGAAGACGTGGTGGATTATGCTGATCCAGGGTATCGCCGCCCTGATCATCGGCATTCTGCTGTTCACTAATCCACTATCTACGCTGTTCTCGATAGTCATTCTGCTGGGTGTTTTCTGGCTGATCGGCGGCATCTTCGACATTATTGGCGCATTCACTCGGCGCAACGGTGACAAGCACTGGTTCTGGTCGCTCTTGGGTGGCATCATCAGCATCATTGCTGGTTTGTTCCTGCTCGGCAACCCAGTCACAAGCATCGTGGCGCTACCTGTTGCGGCTGCAATCGTCATTGGTGTATCGGCCATCATCAGCGGCATTTTCAACATCATCTGGGCCATCCGCGCGCGCAACGATATTCAGGGCGAAGGCTGGATCATTCTGTGGGGCGTGATCTCGATCATCCTCGGCATTTGGATCTTGAGTGCCCCGCTTGGCTCTGCGGCTGGTTTGGTGCTCTTTGCCGCCATTGCGGCGGTCATCGGCGGCATCGCGATGATCATCTTCTCGTTCCGCATGCGCAGCGTGGCAAAGTCGTAATTGGTTGGTTGTGGCTATTGTGGCTGATGACCACGAAACAGGAGATAGGAGATAGAACATGACAACGTTACTCGAATCGGTCGGACAGCAGATAACACCGGAAGTGATTGGCTCGATCGGCAAGGCCATCGGCGTGGACACCAGCATGGTGCAACAGGGCCTCGACATCGCCGGCCCGCTAGTACAGGGCGGCCTGGCCAAAAAGAGCGAAACCACGGCCGGGCTGGACGCGATCATGAAGATGCTGCCGCAGGACGGCGCGTCCGGCGGCGGCTTGGGCGACATCATCGGCATGCTGACCAAGGGCGGCGTGGGCAGCGAACTTGCTCAGACTGGCCTGCTGACCGATGTGTTCGGCCAAGGCACGAGCGCCATCGGCAAAACGCTGAGCGCCAAACTCGGCTTCGATGTGACGCCGATTCTGGCGATGGCCGTACCCGCCATCATGGGCGCGATCTCCAATGCTGCCAAGACGCAGAAGCTCGACTCGGCCGGCATCGGCAAGCTGCTACAAACCGATCAGGCCAACTTTGTGGCCAACGCCAAACCCGAAGTGCTGGCCACGCTGAACGAGGCTTGGGATTCGGGCAGCAAGGCAGTCGCCGTCAAAGCCACGTTCACCGATGACGAATGGCTCAAGGTGCGGCTAGCGCCGGTCGCGGCTACGTTCTACGTCATCACAGCCTCGCCCTCGGGCGCGATCGGCTCGATGAAGGAACTCTCGGCCGCCGGCGACACGATGAAGGCTGCGCTCAAGGATGCCTCGGCCACATCGCTGGTCAACGTGGCCTTCGGCAATGCTGCGGCGGACGTGGAGGGCGATGTCAAGATCAACGAGAACTCGCCGCGCGACTCGATGCTCAATGGCATCAAGAGTGCGTATGCCGCTGTGAAGGCGAAGATGCCGGGTGAGGCAGAGAGCTTTGCGGCCACACTCAACACGCTGGCCCAGAATGTGGCCAGCGCAGCCAAGGAAGGTGGCTTCCTCGGCATCGGCGGCAAGCAAATCAGCGCGCAGGAGCAGCAGGCGCTCGACGAGATCAAGGCCGCGCTGGCGTAAGCCAGGGTTCGCCTATTGAAGAGTATGGCCGCAGATGGCGCTGATGCCGCAGATGATTGTCTGCGACATCAGCGCCATCTGCGGCGCTTTATTTCAAAGCCTTCCTCAGAAACTTCACGCCCTTTGCGGCGATGTCGGCCTGGCTTGGTTCGATCTGCCGCCAGATGGCCGCTGCCCGCGCGATCACTTTGACGTCCTGTGTAAACGACTCAATAGTGATGTCGCCGTCATACTTGATGCGCTTCAGTGCGGCGCTGATGCCGGCCCAATCTATGTGATCGCTGCCGGGCGTGCCGCGGTCGCAGCCGCAGGCATGGAAGTGAATCAGATGCTTGCTGGCGCGCCGGATCGCCTTGGCCTGATCCTTCTCTTCGATGTTCATGTGAAACGTGTCGAAGTGCAGGCCGATGGCCGGGCTGCCGACGTCGTGGATTAGGGCCAGCGTCGCATCCACCGTGTTGAGGAAGTCGGTCTCGAAGCGGTTGAGCGGCTCGATGGCGATGCGCATGCCCTTCTTCTCGGCATATTTGCCCAATGCCTTCAGGTGCTTGACCACCGTCTTCCACTGGCGTGTGTACTCCCTGGTCTCAACCGCCTCGGCCCGGCCGACGGCTGAATAAACCGGGCCGGCCAGAATCTTCGCCCCCAGAATTTCCATCTGGTCGAGCATCTGCATCTGGTAGGCCAGGCTGATCTGCTGCTGCTCGGGCGTGCCGCGCAGGTCGCGGTCGGGGCCAAACGCGCCACACACGGTGTTGCACGTCAGGCCGTTGCGGTCAAGCTCAGCGCGGATGAAGTGCGGGTCATAGCCAGCTGGGTCGTCAATGGCCACCTCAACCGAATCGAAGCCCCAGCGCTTGAATTGCGGGAACAACTTGGCGCTGTCGTTCGTGAAGGGGAAGGCGAACAAGAAGGTGTTGATGCCGAAGTTCATAGTTTTGAGTTTTGACTTCTGAGTTCTGAGTTTTAAGCGTTGGCTGGTTCGCCGCGGAGCAAGCGCAAGTAATCGCGGGCGATGCGCAAGTCCTGGAGCGCCTCGACCGAATCGCACGGCGGGGGCGCTTCGCCGCGGATGGCGCGCAGAAAGTTGATGGCCTGCTGCCGGTGGGCGTGCACCCACGGCAGATGCGGCACAGTCGTCTGCGGCGTCTGGCCCTTGCCGGGGTCGCGCAATAGCTCCACCCGCCCCGGCCGGTTGAGCGACACTGGCGCCGGCAGGTCGAGTTTGACGTATCCGCGCTCAAAGCAGACGAACGCCGACTCCTGCCACTCGATGCTGGTCTGATACGGTGCCATCTCCAGCGCACACGTCACGCCGCTAGCGCTCTCGCCGACGAACAGCGTTTCATGCGCGTCGGCGAACACGGCGCGATATGGCTCGCCCAGCAAATGCCGCATCAGGTTGACCTGATGGATGTAATAGTTGACGAAGCTGATGTACTTGTCGTTGTCGGCTGCGCTCAGGTCGTCGGCAGGCGGGTCGAAGTCGAGCTGCGGCGCGGGGTCGCCCGCGTTGATCAGCTCGTTGAAGCCGCCGGCGATCCAGTCCCCCGGCGGCATGGTGATGCGCACGTAGCGCAGTTTGCCTAGCTCACCCGTGTGCTTCAGCCGGTCAATCTCGGCCTTGGCGTAGATCGTGGCCGGGTCGCTGCGTTTGTGATACGCCACCATATGCCACGTCCCGCTTTCGCGCATGGCCGCGACGACGCGCTCGCCCACCTGCACCGAGCCGGCCAGCGGCTTCTCGGTCAGCACCGGCACGCCCGCCTTGAACAATTCGGGCAGCAGCACACCGTGGCGGGTGAACGGCTGGGTGCACACAATGCCGTCGAGTTGTTCGTGAGCCAGCATGTCGCGGTGATCGTGATACACGCGCGGCACGCCGTAGCGCTGGGCTACGCGTTGGGCGGTTTGGGCGCGCAACTCGGCGATGGCGACCACCTCGCAGTCGTCCAGGGCGGCGTAGTTGCGCAGGTGCGCCATCTGCCCCATGTTGCCGACGCCGACGAAGCCGATCTTGAGTTTCTTGTGGTTGGTCATGATGTATGCGGATCGTATACCGTCAAGATCGTCATAATGATGCCGCGCACCAACAGAATGCGCAAGACCAGAGAACCGCTGTGGCATCATTCGCGCCATGTTGCGTGTGGAAAGGGATATCGTGATTGCGCGGCGGGTTGACGCCGTGTTCGCGTTCGTGGCCGATTTTGACAACTTCACAGCGTGGTCAACTGATGTGGTGAAAGCCGAAATGCTCACGCCAGGGCCGACCCGCGTGGGCACCAAGGCGCGCATCACCCGAACGGCGCTGGGCCAACCGTTTGAAATGGACTTTGAGCTGGTGACGTATGAGCCAAACCGCGCCATCGGCTTCCGCGGCTCGATGCTTGGCGTGCCCTTTGCCTCGCGCATGGACTTTGCGCCACTGAACGGCGCGGGCGCCGGCGTCAAGGTCGTCCAATCGGGTGAGGTGACAGTGCCGCCACTGCTGTTCATGGTCGAGCCAACGGCGCGGCAGGTGCTGGGAACAACGTTTGAGAATGACCTGCGCCAGCTCAAGCAGATCATGGAGTCGAATCGAGATGCGTAGGCAGATCGCATGTCTGTTGGGGTGCGTCGTATTGCTGGCGGCGTGCAGCGGCGCGCCTGCGGCTGCCCGTCCCACGGCTCAGGCGACCATCGCACTGCCCATCGTGGCCACGGCCAGGGCAACGCCTACACCCGCACTGGCACCTACGGCTGCACCGACACAAACGCCGCCTGCCAGCGTACTCACCTACACCTATGAGGTCGTCAACATCTACCCGCATGATCCAGGCGCGTTTACACAAGGCCTGATCTACACCGACGGCGTGCTATACGAGAGCACCGGACTGAACGGCCGCTCTAGCTTGCGGCGCGTGGCGTTGGAGACGGGTGAAGTGTTACAAAAGCGTGATGTGGCCGAGCAATACTTCGCTGAAGGTCTGACGCTGTTTGACAACCGGCTCATCCAGCTTACTTGGCAAAATCGCGTTGGCTTCGTCTATGACAAAGAGTCGTTCGAGCCGACTGGCACCTTTAGCTACACCACCGAAGGTTGGGGCATCACCCACGATGGCAGCCAACTCATCATGAGCGACGGCAGCGCAATGCTGCGCTTTCTCGACCCCCAAACGTTCGAGGTGCAACGCGAGGTGCAGGTGACGGATAACGGCACGCCGGTGGTGCGGCTGAATGAGCTTGAGTATGTCAACGGCGAGGTGTGGGCCAACGTGTGGCAGACCGACCTGGTTGCGCGGGTTGACCCCCAGACTGGCCGCGTGCTCAGTTGGATTGACCTGAGTGGCCTGCTCACACCCGAAGAACGGGCCAGTGCCGACGTGCTCAATGGCATTGCCTACGACTCGGCGGGCGACCGGCTGTTTGTGACCGGCAAGCTGTGGCCGAAGCTGTTCGAGATAAGGCTTATCCCAGCAGCACGATAAGCGCCGCCGGGCTCCCCGCGTTTCAGGTATTTTCCGGATAGCGCCATGGAGCGCGGGCGCTAATCTGGCTACGGCGCGGCCACACCGTCCAGTCGCGCACGCCAAGAAGCCTGGAGGATACGCAATGCCCTCATTGAACATCCGCGATCGTCGCACCTCTCGCATCAGTCGAACCGCCGGCGCCGCGCTGTTGTGCGCTGCCCTGACTTTCGGCGGCCACAACCATGTGACCGCAGCCAGCTTGTCTGCGCCCGCCGCGCAGGCCGACTGCACACCGTCCGCCATCACCACAACCAACGTCAACTTCCGCACCGGCCCCGGCACCAACTTCCCCATCATCAAGACGTTGCCGGCCACGGCGTTGCTCACGGTCACGGGCGTCAACGCGGCACGCACTTGGTATCAGGTCGTGTTCAACGGCGAGCAAGGTTGGGTGATCGAGCGCTATCTGCGGCTATCGTGCGTGGGAAGCGTGCCCGTGATCGGCGCGACCACGCCAGCGCCCACACCCGCGCCGCCAGCTCCGCCAACCGGCAACGTGATCTTCACCGCCAACGCAACTACGATTAATTTTGGCCAATGCGCCGTGCTGCGCTGGAACGTGCCCGCCGCAAACCAGGTGCTGCTCAGCACAGGCGCCTTGCAGACGCCGGTGCAACTGGCCGGCACGCAGCAGGTATGCCCATCATTGAGCACGCGCTTCTATCTGCAAACCGAGACCAACGGCGGGCGCCAAGTCTTCCCGCAGGACATTACCGTTACAAACCCCTACAACCCGGCCAATTTCCGCTCCAACGCCTACACCGTGCGGCCAGGGGAATGCCCGACGCTGAGTTGGAACGTCGAGAACGTCAACGGCGTGTTCCTGTTCGAGAACAACCGCCAGGCCCAGGGCGTGGCCGGCAACGCCACGCGCCAGGTGTGCGTGTCGCAGCCATCTAATTTCGCGCTGCGCGTGGTCGGCAACGACGGCCGCTCAACGCTCACGCCGCTCACGATCAACGTGGTGGATCGTCAACCGGCCAACGTGGTGTTGATCGCCAACCCGGCTGCCGTGCCGCCCGGTGGTTGCGCGCAGTTGCAGTGGATCGCCGGCAACGCGCGCACGGTAAACCTGCTCGACACGAGCACGGGTAGCAACACCCGGGTCGGCGGCGTAGGTGACGTGCAAGTGTGCCCCAGCCGGACTGCGACGTACACCATCCGTGCCGTGCTGCCCACGGGAGCAGTAGCCGAACAATCGCAGACCGTCACCGTGGCCAACCTCGCGCCAACGCCGATCCCATTGCCATAGCCGCCGTCACGACTCATCGCACAAATCGGCGAAGGTTGCGTTTGTGGCGCGCCGCAAGTCGTCGGGCGCGATCAGCATCTGCACGCCGCGCAGGCCCGCGCTCACGCTGACGCGGTCGTGCAGGATGGCGGTCTCATCCATGTAGACGGGGAAAGCGCGCTTCGCGCCAAGCGGCGAGCAGCCGCCCTTCAAATAGCCGGTCACGCGAAATAAGTCTTCGACGTCAATCAACTCGACGCGTTTATCGCCCATTGCCTTGGCCAGCTTGCTCAGGCTCAATTGCGCGTCGCCGGGCACGAGCGCCATCACCAAGCCTTTGCGCTCACCTTCGGCCACCAGCGTCTTGAACAGCATGTTGAGCGGCAAGCCCAGGGCTTCGGCTGTCTCCTCGACCGTAAACTCGGCTGCCTTGAACTCGCGCACCTCGTATGCGATGTTGGCCTTATCGAGGATGTCGAGGGCCTTTGTGCGTTTCATGCATACTCGTTGGGGTTTTCGATAGAAAGACCTTCGGCTTGAGCGATGACATTGAGTGCGTTATCTGCGGCGATGAAGGTGACAGTTTGCTTACCGCTTCGTGCGGCGACTTGCAGCGCGGTCGCCAGTTGAACAGCGTCATAGCCGCGCAGGCCGTGCGTTCGCGCCAATGACTTGGCTCGTTGAATGACTGCTGGGTTGAGCATGATGCGGCTATAGCCGCCTGCCATATCAGCGTCAAAATGTGCCAGGGCCGCACTCGCCGCATCCCGCGTGAGCGAGCCGCTTAATGTACGCCGCTGGACAGCTGAGGTCACTTCGACTTCCGTAATGGAGGCGATGAAGATGCGATTGGATATGTCACTCGTCAGGGCGGCGATCCACTTGCTCCCCGCCTCGGCGACATAGCGTTTGACGACGGCGCTTGTATCCATGAACACGATCATCGGCGTTCCTCAATGACTGTTTCGGATAGAGGTTTGCCAGTGACTTTTACAGGTTTGAACGGCGTGAACTTGCTCAAGCTGCGGGGACGAACCTCTTCGATCAAGCCATCTTCAAATAGCGCGCGTTGGAGGCGCAGGTCTGCGTCCCCGCCGTCGTCCCGCTCGTAGTAGGCCCGCACGGTGGCTACGCGCACCCAACTCTTGCCAAGCACTTTCAAGGCCGGGACGCGTTCCGTGCGAACCGCTTCGGCCAAGGTCTGGAGCGATACGCCAGTTTGACGAGACGCCTGAGCCAACGATACGAAGGGGCCGAATTCGGCCAACACTTCCTCAATCAGGCGGCGGGCCTTGCGCACGATTTCGATCTCCTGCTTGAGTTTGGTTTCATCCATAGCAACTCAAAGTATATTTGATTCGCTACAATCATCACCACGCTGCCGCATACCCGATCTCGCCACGCGGCGAGACGCCGGCCTCAAGCGTGCCATGCCCGTTGACCCGGATGCCCATGCACTTGCCGTGCGCCCACGCTTCGCCCACGTTGACGATGTGGCCGCGTTGGCGCAGTGCCTCAATCGTCTCTGCCGCGATGCGGCCCTCGGCCTCGACCGCCTTTGGATAGGCGTCGCGCGGGTAGAACGACGACGGGAAGTGCGTGCTGTGCACCGTCGGCGCATCCAGCGCCTCTTGCCAGTTCATGCCAAAGTCCACGACGTTGAGGAAGAACTGCAACGTCCACTGATCCTGGGCGTCGCCGCCCGGCGTGCCGAAGACCATGTGTGGCGCGCCGTCTTTCAGCACCACGGTGGGCGTGAGCGTGGCGCGCGGGCGCTTGCGCGGGGCGAGCGCGTTTGGCCGGTTGGGGTTGAGATAGAACATCTGCCCGCGCGTGCCGAGCGGGAAGCCCAAGCCGGAGATCACCGGCGATGTGCCCCACCAGCCGCCGCTGGGTGTGGCCGCGACCATGTTGCCTTCGCGGTCTACCGCATCAAGATGCGTGGTGTCGCCCAAATGACCGTGCTTGATACGATACGCCCGCTCACCGCCAGATCCGGCCATCTCCAAGGCCGTCCGATTGTCTGCCGCAACGTCGAAGGCCATCGCCCATTCCGGCAGCACATCGTTGACTGCCCCTGGCCTCATCGCGTCCGAGGCGAGGTCATCAACCTCTTCGCGCCGGTGTCCGGCATATTCCTTCGAGAGCAACCATGCCATCGGCACAGCGTCAAAGTTCGGATCGCCATAGTAGGCTTCGCGATCGGCAAACGCCAGCTTGGTGCATTCAATTAGCACATGCAAATACTCGGCCGAGTTGTGCTCCATTTTGCTGAGAGGGAACCCCTCCAACAAGGAAAGCTGTTGCAGAAACACCGGCCCCTGTGTCCACGGCCCACACTTGAACACATCCAGCCCGCGATAGTTCAGCGTGACTGGCTCACCCAACGTTGCGTGCCACTCGGCCATGTCGTCATAGCTCAACAGTCCGGCGTGAGATTTGCCACTGGCATCTTTGACCGGGTTTGACTGGATGAACTCAACGATGCGATGGGCGATCTCACCCTTGTAAAACACATCTCGCGCGGCCTCAATGCCAGCCGCGCGGCCTTTGCCCTTGGCATTTGCTTCAGCATCACACATCAGTTGCAGCATCGCGGCATAGTCAGGATTGCGAATCAGTTCACCGGTGTGCGGCACTCGGCCTCCAGGCAGATACACGCGACCCGTAGTCGGATATAGATTGGTGAACTTGTTGAAGTTCATCGCCAGGCTGCGCTGCAGGCTGTCGTAGAGTGGGTAGCCGTTGGCCGCTAGTTCAATCGTCGGAGCGACGATCTGCGCAAAGCTGAGCTTGCCCCAGCGCGCCACAGCCATCGCCCATGTGCCGACCACGCTCGGCACACACGCCGGCAAATAGCCGTCGCCGGGGATCAGGTCAATGCCACGTTCGCGGCACCACTCAATCGTGAAGGCCTGTGGCGACCAGCCCATGCCGCTGAGTTCGTAGACCTTCTTCTCTGCGGCGATGTAGACCAGCGTTGGCACTTCACCGCCGATGCCGTTGTTTTGTGGCTCAAGCAGGTTTATCGCGAAGCACGTGGCCGCGGCAGCGTCAATGGCGTTGCCGCCCATCTCCAGCATGCGCACGCCCGCGGCAGTGGCGAGGTAATGACCGGACGTGACAGCATAGTTGCGCCCGCGCACGACGGGCCGGGTGGTGAATGGCATACGGCGATTGTAGTTGCGAGGCCGTGCAGCTCACATTGCCTCATGCACGATCCTGCCGCCGACGATGGTCAGCGCAGAACGGGTATCGCCAATGACGCCAGACAGTTCCTCGGGCAGCGCATCGAACCAGTTCTGGTCGAGTGCGATCACATCGGCCAGCATGCCCGCCTTGATCTGGCCCTTCTCACGCTCCTGAAACTCGAAATAAGCCCCGGCGCGGGTGTAACCCTCGATCAACTCTTCAAGCGTGAGTTTCTGATCGGGGAAGTGGCTCTTGGCATCGCTGAAGTCGAGCTTGTGGCGCGCCAGGCCGGCCCGCATTCCCTCGAACGGGTTCATCGTCACCACCGGCCAGTCGCTGCCAAAGGCCAGCGGCACGCCGGCATTCATCAGCGTCCGCCACGGGAAGCCCCAGGCCCAGCGGCGTGGGCCGACCAATTTCCTCCACGGGTTGGCGTCATCCGTGCCGAAGTCGGCATGCAGCGGCTGCACGCTGGCCAGCGCGTGCATGCGCTTGAAGCGCGTCAGGTCGGCCGGGTCGAGCACCTCGACGTGCTCGATGCGGTGGCGTGAGCTGCGCGGGCCATTCATGCGGATGGCGTGATTGAACGCGTCGAGCGCCAAGCGGGCAGCCGCATCGCCGATGGCGTGCACAAACACCTGCTGCCGCAAATAGTCGGCCTTAACCACCAGCCGCTTGAACTCCTCGGGGTCGAAGTTGGGCTTGCCGCGGTCGTCGCTCCCATCGGCATACGGTTCGAGCATCCACGCGGTCTTGCTCTCCACCACACCATCGGCAAAGAACTTCATCGCGCCAGTGCGCACAAGTGGAGATTGGGAGTTAGCGTTTGGAGAATGCACCCAGGCTTCAAGGGCGTCTTCCTTCATACCTGGCTCGACGTCGAACGGCACGTAGACGCGCAAGGTCAGCTCGGCATGCGCGTCGAAACGGTGAAAGACGCTCAGCGCATCATGTTGGCCGTCCATGTTGTGCACGCTGGTGATGCCATATGAAGCGGCCATCTTGAGTGCGCGGCGCAACAACGCATCCTGTTCGGCAGCAGTCAGCTCGGGCACATGGCTACGCACCAAATTCATCGCAACCGTCTCACGCAACTCGCCGGTCGCCGCGCCGTCATCACCCATGATGACTGCGCCAAAGGCCGGCTGGGCCGATGGGCCATTCAGCAAACCGGCGCGTTCGAGCGCCACAGTGTTTGCCCAAGCGGTGTGGCCGTCGAATGCGGTCAGCACAACTGGGCGATCCGGCACGACCTCGTCGAGCATCTTGCGATGCACCGCGACGCCTTCGGGCAAGGCCTTGTATTGCCAGCCCCGGCCGGTGATCCACTCGCGATCGGGGTGGGCCTGGGCGAAGGCGCGCACCTGCTGCTGAATCTCCTCGACTGATTTGGCATCGTCGAGCTGCACGCCATGCAAACCACGCGCGCCGAGCAACAAGTGAAAGTGACTGTCAATCAAACCAGGCAGCACCAGGCGTTTGCCAGCCTCGATGACTTTGGTATTCGGGCCAATCCAGTCGTCAGCTTCGTAGTCGCGGCCGACCCAGGCGATGCGATCCCCTTGAATCGCGAGCGCGTCTGCCCAGGGTAACGAACGATCAAGCGTGTAGATGCGGGCATTGCGGACGACGAGCGAGGCTTCTGGCATGATGATGTGCGGACCTCCCTGAAGTGATTGAATTCTACGCATCAGACACCCATCTGCCACGGCAACGTCATGTTGCCGTCGTCGTCAAACGATAGCGGCATCTCGCCGACGATCTTCAGGCGCGGGTGCGCCTCCACCTGTGACCGCAGCGATGGGCTGACCCACAAGTGCTCGACCGTGAGCGTGTTGCGGGTAAAGACGAAGGTCACATCGCTGCCCGGCTCGGCCCCGCATGCGCGCACGGCCACCTCCATCGCCCGACGGTCGTCGGCCATGGTGATGGGAATGCCGCTGCGTTTGAGGCCAAACGTGGTCGCAGTCACAGCGTTGGTGTAGGTCGCCACGAAGTCAATCTTGTTGACCACGCGCGCGGTCGTCACGTTGGCCAGGCCGATGCCGGAGGCGTTGCCATGCGTGGCCTCGGTCAGGTCGAGCAGCACGATCGCGCCGATGTCGAGGCCGTCCTCCGGCTCAGGTTGGCGGTTGACGACCAACCGGCCGATCACGTTGGTATCCATGCCCGTGCCACTGATGTTCTTGCCCAGCTCGCGTAGCACCAACACGTCCATGCTCTTGAAAGGCAGGCTCATCATGTTCGCCTTCGCCTTGAGCAACAGTTGTTCCTCGACCTCGGTGCCGATCTTGTCGGCGGTCAGGCCGACCAGCTCAGCCGTGTCCTCGCATGCATTCTCGATGATCGCAATCGCGCCGAGCACGTTGGTGTGGGCCTCATACACGCGCGCAGCCGGTGCAAGAAAACGCTGGAAGCCGCTCGTGCCGTAAGCATGCATCATCTCCGCGCCATGCCGTTTGCCAAGGCCAATCACTTCCATCTTCGATGGCCCGCTCTCCAGCTTGCCGTGAAAATCGGTGTGCGGCTTCACCCGGCTGCACAAAATGGTGTGATCGGCGGCGGCGCTGTAGATATCCTGATGCAGTTCCGGGCCGTTGGGGATGCGGCCGATGGCCTTGACCTCCATCGTGATGCGGAACTCACAGCCGATGCTCTCCTCGGTCACATTCATGCCGGCCAGCACCTCACGCTGGCCTTCAGCCGTCGCGCCGCCGTGGCTGCCCATGCTGGCCACCACGAATGGCTTCGCGCCATGTTCCTTGAGCCTGTCCACTGTTGCGCGGGCAATCGCGGCGATGTTGGCGATGCCACGCGAGCCAACGCCGACAGCCACGCTATCGCCTGGCTTGATCTTGGCCAGCAAGCCGCCATCCTCCAGCGCCTTGCGCACGCCCAGCGGGATGTCCTCGACACGTGGGGCGTCGAAGGTCTGATGCACTTCCAGCAACGTGCTGGGCAGCGGGGCCGGGAAGCGAAGGTGCTGAATCTGGTCGAGTAATTGCATGGGGTGGACTCCAAGGTTATGCGGGCTAAACGGGTTGTGCTGCGTATCGTAACCCCATTTGGCTGATCGGAAAACTGCGCGAGCCGGACTTGATAACAAGTCCGGCTCGCAACGTCTCATCTTCCCAGAGCCTATGGCTGCGTGGCTGGCTGGGCCGGTTGTGATTGCGCCGTTTGCTCCTGCGCCGGAATCAAGTGGGCCATCGAATTGCCCGGCTGGAACCACTGAATCCAGCTTGGGCGTCCGGCCGGTGTGATGTCGTAGTCAAACGGCGTGCTGTTCTTCGTGAGGTCGTGGTTATACGCGCCTACGCGCATGCCGACGTATTCAACGGGCACGCACTTGTCGGTTGCGCGGGTGCAGTTGGGCGGACGCACGTTCGTGTGCACGCGGTTCTCGAAGCCGCGCGTGTCGGCGATGCCGTCGCCGTTTTTGTCCAGCGATTCGTGCACCGGAACCACGTAATCGAACTCGACCGTGAACTTTGAGAATGTCCAACGGCAGCGGACATCGGTCGGGCTGCAAAATGGTGTCATCGCCTTCGCATCTGTGCCGACGCTGGAGTGCGGGTTCCACACCAAAATACGGAACCGAACGTCGGGCAGGTGGCCCCACCATTCCGCTGCATCCACCATGCCGTTGGGGTTGGCCTGCACTTCCGCAGCGGTGATCTTCTTGTGGCAGCGAAACTCGTCGAATGGACTGGGGTCGGTGCCGGGTAAGCCATCAACCGGATAGAGTTGATTCCAATTGGGCTGTTGGATGACGTATTGCAAGTATTCGGGCGTGGTGCCATCGTGTGCGCCGTTGAATACGTTCCAACATTGATCGGTGATGGACGGAGGGATGAACAACTTGTCGTAATCCATCCACCCACCCGTGCGGATGATGCCGCAACCTGTCTTCTTCGCCCCATCTGCGCACACGCGTAATTCGGCCGAGAACGAATGAAAGCGAACTGCGGCATCGTGGCTGCTCATGAAGTGGACCTGCATCCGGAAATCGGTCAGGCAGTTTTTGCCGCCATCACACATCTGATTCCGCCGCACCAGCCAGATGTAGCCCTCGTGTTTGTATTCGTTCTCCCACAAGACATTGGCCGGCTTATCCACGTTCGGGTTCGTCTCGTTGTCGCTTATGGAGAACGTTTGCCAGGGATACGACACACTCCGGCCTGGCTCGCCAAACCATTCACCTGTCTGCCCGAAGATATCAGACACCAACGACGGATCATCGCCGTGATGATGGTTGTAGTGACACTTTTTTACCTGGTCCACCAATGCGTGCCACTTGTTTGGGTCATGCTCGCTGGGGCCACATGGCCGGTCATACATGCCCGCTGCGGCATCCTGCTTCATCTGGTTGAAGAGAGTTGGATCCATGCCCAGCTCACCGCCAACCGATGGATTCGGGGGATTCGGGTTGTTCACACTGGCAACCGCACCGATGGCTACAGGCAAATAGGCGCGCACAGAAACGGCTTCTGGGGCATTTATCGCGCTCGGCGAGCGTGTGCTGTCGTCCGATGTTTGCGCCGATGCATGCGGCAAGGAGATTGCATTGGCGATCAATAGAGCGATGGCCCCGCCAATCATGACGCCGCTTGTTATTCGTCCTCGTCCTCTCATTCCTCATCACCTCATGAGCGTGCGCGGCCGGGCATAGCAACCACGCAGCGGCTGGTTGTTCCTGCACTACGGCGAGCGCGCCTGTATCTGGAGTGATTGATGCAGCGACGACGCCACCTGTGAGCAGAGATAGATGACGCGAGGGCAGACGCTTTCGCAGACCGTGCAGACTTCGTCTCGAATATGGCACTCAGCACAACGCTGAGTGCGGTGCGCAATGCACCTGCGAAATTTGACAGTGAATATGACCTGTACGGGTCGAGCAAATACTCAACTGCGCGGGTGATGTTAGCCCTGCCTGTGCATCGAATCCATGACGTGAACCTGTTGGCGGTCTGCGTATGACAGTCGGCGTATATCTTGCCGCAACATGACGACAAATCGGGTGATCGCCCTGCAACCTGATTCGGCGATTCAACTATGATCGCCGGCATGCCACTTGACCCGCACGAATTAGCCACGTTCTTGCACAGTCTTTCCAAGAACAACAACAAAACCTGGTTTGATGTGCATCGCCCGCAATATCAACGCCTGCGCACGCAGTTTATTGATCTGGTGCAAGACGTCATCTTTGGTATCGCGCTGTTCGACCCACGTGTGCAGGATGTGCGGCCGGAGGATGGTTTGTTTCGCATCAACCGCGATGTGCGTTTCAGCAAGGACAAAAGCCCCTATCGCACCCTCTTCAGCGCAGCGATCTCGACGCATGGCCGGCATGGCGGCATGCCGGTCTATTACTTTCACATCACCGAGGCAGGCGCGTTGTTCGCCGCTGGCGGCTTGTATATGCCTGAGCCCGACAAGTTGGCGTTGGTGCGCAGGTCGCTCGTGAATCACCCCGCGCAGTTTGAGGGGTTGCTAAAGAACAAAGCGTTCTGGAAGGCGTTTGGCGCGATCGAGGGTGAGGCGCTCAAGCGCGTGCCAAAGGGCTTTGAAGAGGACGCGCCTCACGCCGACTATCTCAAGCTAAAAAGCTGGACAGTGGGCAAGGAGATGCAACTAAAGAAGCATGCGACGCTCGACGACGACATGCTGCCATTTCTCACTGACACGTTTCGCAGCATGCATCCACTGATCGTCTGGTTGCGTGAGGCAGTCGGGGCTTGACGGAAGTTAACGATCAGACGAGCTGGCCATCCCCCAACATGCCAGCTCGTCTGCTGTGTGCGGGCGCTGCGGAACGCAGTATTACATGCACGCCGCGTCGGCCACCTGCATCAACACGCGGATGATGTTGGCGATCTTCGCGCCGTAAACAGGGATGGCTTCCACCAACGGCAGTATTGCACCGACCAGCGGCTTGATCTGCTTGTAGAGCTTGCACAGCTCGGCTGGGTCAATGGATGCAGCGGCAGCGCGCGCGCCGCCCTTGCCGGCCTGGAACTTGGCAATGGCGCGGTCGGCCTTGTCGAGCGCTTTAAGCGCGTCCTGCTCAGCGGTCATGGCTTTGGTTGTGGTCTTCGTAGGCATGGTCATTTCTCCTTTGCAGCAAACGGTTGACGCACCTATCAAACACCTCGACCGTGTTTTCAGCGTGTTCAGATGCGCGCACCAAAGTGCTTCTCGCGCATGTGATGCAGAAACTCAAGCGATTGGCGCATCTCATCCATGCCGTTCATGCCGTCCTCGATGCTGATCCAGCGGTCATAGCCTGTGCTCTTCAGGATTGAAAAGATGGCGTCGTAGTCGTTGAGCCCTTTGCCCGTCACACCATGCCGGAGATTGGGCGAATAGCCCAGCGTGCCGTCACTCTGACGCAGTTCGCCCAGCGTTGTGCCCTCGGCCAGGTAGCGATCGCTGGCGTGCACGCTCACCACGCGCGGCGCAACCTCCCGCAGCAACGCAACCGGGTCGTCGCCCGCGACGATGGCGTTGGACGGATCAAATTGCACGCCAAAGTGTTCGCGTTCCGGGATGGCGTTGACGATGCGCAGGAACACGTCTTGCTTCTGCGCGAACTCCGGGTAGCGCCACGCGCCGTCCTTGTAGTGGTTCTCCAACCCAAGCACGATGTCCAATTCGCGCGCCAGCGGGATCAAGCGCGTGATCGCATCCACGACCCATTCAACACCGCGCTCGGTTGCGACCTCGGGATAACGCTGGCCGCTCAGCACGCGGCAGGTCGCGCCCGGCCCGCCCAGCCGGCACGTCACGCGCATCATCTCGGCCTCGCGATCGAAGGCGTGTTTGCGCGCGTCCGCATCCGGATTGGTGAAGTTCGGCGAGCAGCACATCATCGGCATCTCGAAGCCAGCTGCGGTGATGGCCTCACCAACAGCGTCGAGATAGGCGTCGTCGTGGCTTGTGAGAAAGCCCTCATACAGCTCCAGCCCCTCGGCCGGTAGTGACTTGGCCATCGCGATCCAGTCGAACAGCGACATCGTCTTCTTGACGGCGATGTCTTCGATGTAGCATTTGGGGAAGGCGGCGATCTTCATGTCATGAATTTAACCGCCAAGCAAAAATCCAGCGCCCTGGCGCTCTTGGCGGTTAACGGTGAACGAGTGAACTTCGACGATCTCTTTCTCAAACACGGCGCGGCGGCCTACGACAAGCAGATTTACCTGCAAGCCCAGTTCGGCAAAACGGGCTGGGGCTTCGATTTGAACAGCGGAGTGCTGGCGTTCCGGCCGCCGCACGAACAGCCGCTGCAACTGAGCGTGCAGGTGCTGGGCACCGAATCGGACGACGCTCATACGTGGCTATGGGCGTGGGCCAACGACAGCCAAATCCCGCCCAACCTGCTCACCTCTGCGCTGCAACTCCGGCAATTGGGCGAGGCCGAGCACATCGCCGAATTTACCAACCCCGAATTGGCGATCACGCCGCAGGTGAACCCGGCTCGCATCAGCTTGGTCGCCAGCGGCATCTTGCGTGGCAGCGCCTACTTCCGCGCGCCTTATCCGCGCGGGGCCATGTATCTCCTGATCAAAGACCCGAAGTACAAGCGCAGCGTCACGCGGCCAATTGCGCGCGTGGTCAAAGCGTTCCCCTTGTTCCTGGCCAAGCACCACATGGCCGATCAGCGCGCGGCCTTCATGGCCTATCTCAAGTTCTATCGCCTCAAGGTCAGAGAAGAGGGCAGCACCGTCGTTGCCACAGGCCCGACACCACGTTCGTTGCACGGCGAAGGCACACCTGACCAACTCATGGCCGAATTTGATGCGCGCAATCGGCTGGTCAGCCTGCGCTAAAAGACCCGGCAGGTTTGCGTCACTTGCGGGTTTTCGCGGTCTTCTTGACCGCCCTTGGCGACTTCTCAGGCGGCGTCACGCGGCACCCCGGCAAATCGCGGAAGCCGCGCTCTGGCCCCGGCGGCGAATAGATGATGAACAACTCGGCCGGCTTCCAACCCACGTTGAGCGTGGAGTGATACACATCAGCCGGGATGAAGATGCTCGCGCCCTGATGCAGGCGCACCGGCTTCTTGTCGTCAATCATCTGCTCGATCTCGCCACTGATGACGTAGATGATCTCGTCGCAGCCGGGGTGGTTGTGGCGCGAATGGCCCATGCCCGGCTTCACGATCACCACGCCGGAGCTGAAACGCGCCGAGTTGGTGACGGCCGGCTCGTTGTGCATCTTCAACGTGCCCCAATCGAACTGCAGCGCCTCCACGTCTTCGCCATAGACCACGTAGCCTTTGCCGATTTTGTTCATGGTGTTCCTCGGGTTAGAGGCGAAGTATAGGTTGAGCGTTGCGTTTGGGTCAGTGCATCCGCAACGGCTTGCATCACGCCTTGCGGATTCAACAGCACATCTTTGTTCCAGAAGCGCAACACTTGTATGCCCCCGTCTCCAAAGCTTGCGTCCGGACCTCATCATGCGCTTTCTGCGCTGGCTCGTCATACTGGCTGCCATCCAGTTCAATCGCCAGCTTTGCTTCGTGGCAGATGTAGATGAATATCTCCTGGATCGCTTCGGCCTTGGTCTTGAAGTGCTTCTGTTGCAGCAACTCCATCTCCAGCGAGGAGAAGAATGCCTCCATTGCTGCGTTGTCCCACACATCGCCTTTGCGACTGTTGCTCTCCACCATCTTGCGCTGGCGCAGCTGTCGGCGAAAGCCGTTGGCTGTGTATTGCGATCCCTGATCCGAGTGATGCAGCAGGCCATGACCGGGAAAGACGCGGCCTGTGGGCTTGGCCTCGCGTCGCCAGCGATGCAGCATGTTCGTCGGCAGACCCAGATCGGCTGCCGTCTGGACTACCGACTTGCCATCGGAACATACCTGTTTTGGGCCTGAATCCGAGTTCACATCTGCGGTACTTTCTGGTTTCGCGCAGCCAGGGTTGCCGTTTGCTCGATGCGTTTGGCGCGCGTCTCCGCTGTCTTGGCCAGCTTGATCCAGCACAGGATATTGCGCCGTGACGAGGTGGAGAACTTGATCATGGTTGATGTGGCATGAAGTATGCCGCTATGATCGGTCGCATGGCCGCACGAATCGCCGTATTCTCCGACATGCACGGCAACTGCGTCGCGCTCGATGCGGTGCTGGCCGATCTCAAAGATCAAGCCGTTGATCGCATGGTGTGCCTGGGCGACGCGATTCAGGGCGGCCCGCAACCGGCGCGGGTGGCCCAACGGCTGCGCGAGTTGGGCTGCCCGGTGGTCATGGGCAACGCCGACGCGTGGTTGCTCACCGGCGAAGAGACCAGCGACGAGGGCATCACCAGCGAGCGCCTGAAAGCGATGAACGAGGTGCGGCTGTGGTCGTTGGCACAGTTGTCCGACGACGATCGCGCGTTCATCGCCACGTTTCAACCCACGGTCGAACTGAAGCTCGATGACGGCTTCACGTTACTCGCCTATCACGGCTCGCCCAAGTCATTCGACGACGTGATCCTGCCCGACATCGCGCTGGATAAGCTCATAGCGTTTCTCGATGGTCATGTGGCCGACGTGTATTGCGGCGGGCATACGCATGTGCAGTTTGTGCGGCGGCTTGGCGCTGATGGATGTCTACAAGACCTGCGGTCGCCCGCATGCGGACACGGCCATTGCACAGTATCGCGGGCGGTGAGCAGGTGAACCTGACCATTCGCCCGCTCACGCCCGAGCTGTGGCCAGCGCTCGAAGATCTGTTTGGCCAGGCCGGTGCCAGCAACGGCTGCTGGTGCATGTATTGGAGATTAGGGCCTGAATATCACCGACGGCCACGTGAGAAGAACAAGGCGGCGCTAAAGCGCATCGCAAAGCGCGGGCCGCCACCGGGTCTGCTGGCGTTTGATGGCGACACGGCCGTGGGTTGGTGCCAGCTGACCCGGCGCGATGACTTGGCGTGGCTCAACAAAACCAACATGCTCCGGCGTGTGGACGATGCGCCCGTCTGGTCGCTGTCGTGCTTCTACATCCGCCGGGGCTATCGCAAGCAGGGCGTGATGTCGGCGTTAATCGTCGCGGCGGTGCAAGCGGCCAAGCACGCGGGTGCGCCGGCGCTCGAAGCCTATCCGGTGGACACAGCCGTGCCCAAGAGCACGAGGAACACCTTCACCGGCACAGCGTCGGCGTTCAAGCGCGCCGGGTTCAAGACAGTGGCATCGCGCGTGCCCTCGCGGCCGATCATGCGGCACGACCTCACATGAGTCACTCATGTTACGCACTTTGCAGAATGCGTCTCGCAAAGAACGCCGAGTGCGCCAAATTTCTTTGCGGACTTGGCGGCCTTCGCAAGAGGTTCTGCGTAACGTGAACGAGTCAGAGAGTAGACTTTCACATGTCGAGTCCGATCATGCGCAAACTCATCGTCAACAACTTTGTCACCGTGGATGGCTACTATGAGTCGAAGGACAAGACCATCGAGGGCCTGTTCGAGTTCTACCATCCCGACTACCACGGCGATGATTCTTTCGACCACTACAACACGGCGCTGTTGCGCGACTCAGATACGCTGATCTTGAGCGGGCGCACATCGTTCCTCGGCAACAAAAACTATTGGACGGGTGTGCCCACAGACCCCAAGGCCACCGCCATCCGGCGCGAGTTCGCCGACCTGATCCAACGCGTGGACAAGATCGTGGTGTCGGACAAGATCACCCGTGACGAGTTAACACCATGGGACAACACCCGCATCGTCAAGGTGGCCGATGCCGTGAGTGAGGTGGCCGCGCTGAAGCGACAGCCGGGCGGGGACATCGTGGTACTGCTCGGCCGTGTGCTGTGGAATCACCTGCTGTTGCACGGCTTGGTGGACGAGCTGCGCCTGACCACCTTCCCCATCATCGCCGGCGATGGCATCAAGCTGTTCGATAGCCGCCCTCCCGTCGCGCTCAAGTTGCTCAGCGCGCGCACCTTCCCGAATTCGGGCAACGTGCTGCACGTGTATCGCGTTGACCCAATTAAGGTGTAAACGATGGCGACCAAAAAAGCCATCTCCACCCAGCAGACCCCGGCCAACATCGCGGCTGTCATGGCTTTGCTCACAGATGCACAGGCGCAACTGGCGCGCCTAAGCGCGTCGCTGCCGGAGGCGCAGTTGCGCCAACCGCTCGGCCCAGGGCAGCGCTCATTCGTCGAGGTGCTCGCACATCTCATCCACTGCGAGGCGTTGACGGCCGACGCGATCTATCAGGCATTGCTGCTCGATGAGCCGCTGATTGCCGACATGCACGCGGAAAGACAACTCGGAAGGCTCCTGCGCTTCGATCTGCTGCCGCCTCACGAATTGCTGGCCTACTTCAACCTGCGCCGCGTAGTCTTGTTGCGCGTGTTGGCCGGGCTGGATGACAAGGGCTGGTCGCGGACGATCCGCGAGCACGGCAAGCAGCGCAAGGAGAGCGTGTATTGGCGGGCGCGCGGGCAGGCGCTGCACGAGCTGGAGCATGTGGCCGAAATTGAGTATGGGCTCAAGCGGTTGTGCTAAGGCACAACGCAGGTCATGACACCCATATACTTGTCGCGTGAATGATGCAATGCCCGAAATCAATGTCGCCCTTGTGCGCGCGCTCATTGATGTTCAGTTTCCCGCCTGGGCACATCTGCCAGTGCGGCCAGTTGCGCAGTCTGGATGGGACAATCGCACCTTTCGCATCGGCGACGACATGCTGGCGCGTCTGCCGAGCGCACCAGGGTATGCGGCGCAGGTAGCGCGCGAGCAACGCTGGCTGCCCGTGCTGCGCTCACATCTGCCCATCGAAATTCCAGAGCCGCTTGCATGCGGCGCACCCGGGAGCGGGTATCCATTTGCGTGGTCAATCTACCGATGGATCGAGGGGGAAACGCTGGCAGCCGCATACCCGGCGGATGTGACCCGCTTCGTGCGCGACCTTGCCCTCTTCCTGAGAGCCCTTCGTGCGGTGTCTGTTGAAGGTGCACCCCCGGCAGGGCCGGAGACCAGTTACCGAGGGGGCGATCTCGCGATCTACGATGCGGAGTGCCGTGCCGCGCTTGCTGCCATCAGCAACCAGATTGACCTGAGCGCTGCACTGGCAATATGGGATGGCGCGCTGGCGACGCGCTGGGATAGACCGCCGGTATGGCTACACGGCGATGTCGCACCCGGCAATATGCTGTTGCGCAATGGCAAGCTCGCCGCGGTGATTGACTTTGGCCAGTGCTGCGCCGGCGATCCGGCCTGCGACCTCGCCTTTGCATGGACTTCGCTACACCCGCCATACCGGCGCACCTTCCTGGATGCGGTCGGGCTTGATTCGGGAACCGAGCTGCGCGGCAAGGCCTGGGCGCTGTGGAAAGCCGCCATCCTGGTGGCAGGCGCTGTCCATAGCAATGCCGTCGAAGCGAGCGCCGCGCGCACGACGCTCGCGGCGGTGCTCGGCGACGCCTGAGTAGATGTCCAAAAGAAATGGCTTGTCGTAGGGCGCGCTCTCCGTAGCGCGCCAGCGGGGAACGCTACGGAGAGCGTTCCCTACAAATGCCTGAACACCTGGCAACCAACTTAGAGCGTGTTACTCGCGTGCCTGAATCGCTTGCTCTGACAGATCGCTACTCCACCCACGGAAAGCCATCGGGGTTGGCCTCGAAGCGCTCAGCCAAAAGCGCATCGTCCTGGCCGCGCACTTGTGCCAGAAAGGGAAAGTCGTCTGGCGCGACTTTGAGTTTCGCGAGCGGCCGCACGGGCTGGAGATTGGCCCAGTGGTTGGTGTGAATGCGATGGTTTTGGATGAGATCGCCCGCCTGCTCCTCGAATCCATCGCGCGGCAGGATGTAGATCACGCCGTCACGCCACGGCTGCTGCGCGAGCGCCGTGTCGGTCATCGAGAAGAAATAGTAGGGCTGACTGATCTCGCCTGCAGGCGACTCGACGCGAATCGCCGCATTCACGATAGTCATGCTGTAATTCGCCCGATCCACAACGGCGAAGAACATCGGCCACAGACCATCGCTTGCGGCGTACACCGCCTTGCGATTGCCAAACTCGCTCACATCGTTGGATTGGCGCGGCTCGAAGGCGGCGATGTCGGGGTTGCCGGTGCCGTGCAGGAGCAGGCCTTTCTCATCTGCGAGCCAGCACAGAAACTGCCACTTGGGAATGGGCAATGTCTCGTCCAGCCAATCGCCCCGGCCGAGGGCAAGGCGCGCGTCAAAGATCGCCTCCAGCGCCGCGGTGTCGTCTTGGGTCAGATTCATCGCGGGTCGGGGCAGCCAATAGGCGGGCATTTCCATTGCGTCAGTCTACTCGCACGCCGCAAGAGTCGTTGCGCTGACGGGTCGGGCCATTTGGCTGCACACAGCACGGCATGCTGGTGTATTTCGCCGCGTTCAAAAAGCACATCGGCATGTTCCCGCCCGTGACCGGCGACGACAAGTTAAAGGAAGAAGCGTCGGTGTATGCCAGGCCGAAGGGCAATTTGCAGTTCCCGCTCGACCAGCCCATTTCCTACGGCCTGATCCGCAAGATCGTGAAGGCGCGTCAAGGAAGACGCAGCGCACGCGGCAGCGAAGGCAAAGAAGGCAAAGAAGGCCAGGCACAATCGGAAGCCAATCAGGAATTTGCTCTAATAGGGCGGCAATCGCCCTGTTTTTGCTCAAGCTGATGCCGGGAGTGCTATTACAGTTCGCTTATCCCTACTTCAGGAGAGATCATGGATTTCCAACCCGAACCCACCCTTCTCGAATTCATCCGCTACCACAACTGGGCCAATGCCCAAATTCTGGAGGTGTGCAAGACGCTGGATGCGGCGCAGCTCGACGTTGCAGCGCCGGGGACGTATGGCACGATTCGAAATACGCTGGGCCACATGATCCGAGCCGAAGCCGACTACATCGGCCGGATCACCGGCCAGCGTCCTGAGCCGCCATTCAAGTGGGAGGACGGGCCTTCGATAGATGAGCTGGCTTCGTTCGCCGAGCAGGTCGCCGCCGAGCTGTTGGGCGTCGTCCAGCACACGCCGCCGACACAGATGGTGCACGAGGAGGAGGACGGTCAAACTATTGACTATCAGGCCCGTCAACTGTTCATGCAGGCTATCAACCACGGCATCGAGCATCGCACCAACATCACCACGATCCTGGCCGGCCTCGGCATCCCCACGCCAGAGATTGACAACTGGGGTTACATGTTTGCGCACCCGGACCGGTTTGAGTTGAAAGAGGGGCGGGTATAGCCGGGTATGCGGACGTGATAGACGCTGCTGTTGCGTAAGCCGCGACCAACTTGACAGGCAGAAACGAGGAGACATGAGTCATGGAGGAAGAGCAAAAAGTGACAAGAGCAACTATCGCCGAGGCGCGCGTCTTCGAAAGCTGGCAGGCTTATCAGGAGGCGCTCAAGCGCGCCATCGCGCCGCTGACCGACGAGCAGATGAGGAGTCGGCCGGTGCCTGGTATGCGCTCGCCCGGAGAACTCGTCCAACATATCGTCTTCGGGCGCGCCGTGTGGGTGCGCCACGTATTGGGCGAGAAAGCAGCCGAGCTGGAGCCGATGCTGCACTGGAACGATGCTGATGATCCACCACACACCGCTGCCGAGATATTGCACGGACTCGATGCGACATGGCGACTCATCACCGACTACCTGATGCGCGGCTCGGCTACCGACGCCGTCTCCGATGAGGACGTAACGGGGTTGCAGACGATCTGGGGATTGCTTGACCACGACCTGCCCCATGCCGGCGAACTGTCACTCCTGTTAGGCACGTCCGGCCTGCCCGGCGTGGAGATAGATTAGCTTCAGACGACAAACAATGCGAATGCACTTCGAGTTCGAGGGGCCGATCTTCGAGTGGCGCGGCCCCGCCCCACACTACTTCGTCACGGTGCCGGAGGAGCAGAGCCGCGACCTGAAGGCGATTCAGCGCATGGTGACGTATGGCTGGGGTGTGATCCCGGTGCAGGTGCACATCGGCGACACGTCGTTCAAGACCTCGCTGTTCCCCAAAGGCGACCGCTTCCTCGTGCCCATCAAGCTGGCCGTGCGCAGGGCCGAGCAGCTTGAGGAAGGCGACATCGTGAATATACGGCTCGAGGTCGGGTAAGTAGGGGAGAAGCATTCGCTGCAAACCCTATGTTTGCTGCATTGCCGATGCGAATGCTTCGCCCCTGTATCTGCGACGACTCATGCCAGCCACGCGCGCACGTCGGCCTCGTGGTCATCGTGAAAGTGGTCGAAGAACTCGCCGGCGAGGAAGCGTTGATCGCCCTCAGGACATACTCCGCCTGTCAATGCTGAGATCGAACGGCCGCCCGAATCGCGTGTAACAGGGCAGCTTCATCCAGCCGGACGCTACAGCCGCCGCGCACGACCCAGTCGCCATTGCACATCACATGCCGCACATGCTCACGCGTCGCCAGATGCAGCACGTCGGCACTCAAGTGTTTCAGCCGCAGCGACAGATCGAGCGCCGCGAATCGCGTGTTGATGACGACGAGATCGGCCAGCGCACCTGCAACCAATCGCCCCAACGACACCGCTGTGCCAAAGGTCGTCGCCGCGCCGCCCGCGGTCCCGGCGTGCAACACCAGGGCCGCATCCACTGGCGACGCCGATGGCCTGGGCTGATTGGCGCGCATGTTCGCCAGCGTCCATGCCAGCCGCATCTCGCGCAGATAATCCTGATCGTCGTCGAGCGCGTGGCCGTCCAGCCCGATGCCAACGGTGACGCCGGCCTGAAGCATTTCCGACAACGGCGCGATGCCGCTGCGCAGCCGCAGATTGCTGCTGGGGTTGTGGGCGATGGATACGCCGCGCTCGGCCAGCAGGGGAAGATCATCCGGCTCGACCCACACCATGTGCGCCAGCGTCAGCCACGGCCCCAGCGCGCCAATGTCATCGAGGTGGCGGATAAAACTCTTGCTCCACTTGCGGAAGGCGTAGTCACGCTGGCGATGCGTCTCCAGCATGTGCATCTGCACGCGCGTGGTGTGTGTCTTTGCCCAATCGACTGAGCGCACGATCAATTCATCGCTGCACCATTGCCCGCCAGCCGGGCTAACCTGCACATGAACCGTGTGATCGGTCGCAGCGTGATGCGCGGCATATAGCGCATCGCATTGGGCGAAATAGTCGTCGTGGCTGATGGGCGGTCGAGCCATCTCGCGCGCTGCTGATTGTTGATCAGCGGGCAGTGCGTCTATATACGCGGACTCTTCCTCAGGTGAAGCCGCATAGATCAGCCGGTTTTGATCCACGATGACCGGGTGAAACGCGACGCGAATGCCAGCGTCGCGATAACCCCGAATGGTGGCATCGCCTTCGGATTGTTGCGCCCCCCACGCGCGCGGGTTATGGCTGTGCGCCGTAAGCGTGACGCCGCTGCGCAACAGGCGCACCCCGTCATACGCTGCGGCCAGATACGGGTCAATGACGGGTTGCGACCACAACCCAATCAGCCACTTTTCGAGGATGTCATCCTCGATGCCGAGCGAGGCCGTGCCCAAACCGCGCCCGTGATCGTGGCTGTTGACAAATGCAGGCAACAGCACCGCATCGTTGAAGTGCTCAACCTCGGCCTGCGAATATGTGGTGATGAGCGCCTGTCGATTGCCTGCCGCGACGATGCGGTTGCCCTCGACAACGACACCAAAATCTGGGTGCGCTGCCGAAAACGCATCGGCTAAGCCGATGTCCGCCGAGATGATTTTCATGGCACGAACATCCCCGCCTGCTGGCCTGCATCAATCGCAAACACCTGCCCGGTGATCATTCGCGCGGCATCGGACAAGAGATACGCCGCCAACCCAGCAACCTCCTCGGGTGTCACCAGACCACGCAGGGGCTGGTAGCGATCCAGGAACGCATCACGCGCCGGGCCGTCGAACCCGGCGGTGAGTGGCGTGTCAACAAAGCCGGGGCAGATGGCGTTACAGCGAATGTTGTCGCGGGCGTAATCCAGGGCGATGCAGCGCGACAGGTTCACCAGCCCAGCCTTGGCCGCGGCGTAGGCCGCCTTGCCCGACGCGCCGCGCATGCCAAACGTGCCCGCGATGTTCAACATCACGCCGCCGCCACGCGCGGTCATGTGCGGGATGGCGTACTTTGCCAGCAAGAACCCGCTGGTGAGGTCGGCCGCGATGCACTCGTCCCACTCGGCCTCGCTGATATCGGTGACTTTGCCGGATGGGCTGATCCCCGCGCTGTGGACGATGCCATCCAGCCCGCCGAAGTGCGCAATCGTCTGCATTATGGCGCGCTGAACGTCGGCGCTATGGCGCGTGTCGCAAGCGATGGGCAGCGCAGCCGGCCCGATCTCGCGCGCTACTGCTTCGCACTTGGTGAGTGTGCGGCCTGCCACAGCCACGCGCGCGCCCTGCGCCGCAAACGCCAGCGCGCAGGCCCGGCCTATGCCCGACCCCGCGCCGGTGATCAAGAAGACTTTGTCTTGCATATGTGTTTTGTAGGGGCGACCCAATGGGTCGCCCCTACACATCAAACGTCAACGGCAGCGCCACCGGCCCGCGCACGGAGAAGTTGTCGCGCCCCAGGATTTCGTCCGTCGCCAATTGGACATTGCGCAACCGCCCAACCAGCACGCCCAGGGCGATGCGCGCCTCCATCCGCGCCAGCGGCGCGCCCAGGCAAAAGTGAATGCCATAGCCGAAGCCGACGTGCTTGTTGTCGGCGCGTCCGAGGTCAAGCACGTCCGGGTCGGGGAACTGGCGCGGGTCGCGGTTGGCCGAGCCGGTCAACAGCATCACAAACTCGCCGCGGCGGATGTGCTGCCCACCCCAGGTCATGTCGTCGGCGGCCATGCGCCCGGTGAACTGCACCGAGCCATCAAAGCGCATCAACTCCTCGACCGCCGGGTGGATGAGCGCCGGGTGCTGGCGCAGGCGCGCCAATTGATCGGGATGGCGCAGCAGCGCGTGCACAGCGTTGCCCAGCAGATAGGCCGTGGTCTCGAACCCGGCCGAGAGCAACAGCGCGCAGTTGGCCAGCAACTCGTGTTCGGTCAATCGGTCGCCTTGCATCTCGGCTTGCACCAGCGCCGAGAGCAGCGTCGGCTCGGGCCGCGCCCGCAGTTCCGCGATGCGGCGCACAAAATAGGCGAACATGGCGCGCATGCTGCGCACTGTGCGGTCGTTCTCCTGCGCCGTGGTGTTCACCTTGCCGGTGAAGGTGTTGAAGTCCTCGGTCCACTTCTGGAACAGGGCGCGGTCGTCGCGCCGCACGCCCAGCATCTCCGCGATCACGAACATGGGCAGCTTGATCGCGAAGTCGGCCATCAACTCCATGCGCCCGGCGGCCAGATGCGGCGTGAGTAGTTCGTCCACCAGCGCTTGCACCTGGGCCTGCATGCCCTCCAACGCCTTGGGCGTGAACGCGCGTTGCATCAGCCCGCGCAGGCGGGTGTGTTTGGGCGGGTCGCAGAACAGCGTCATGTCGGCGATGGCGTCATACACCAACGACAAGTCCTCCTCGCCCGCCTCCTTGAGCGCGACCAACGAATCGCCGCGATCCGACAGCAGGCGCGGGTCGTGGAGCGCGGCGCTCACATCGCTGTAGCGCGAGAGCAGCCAGAAGCCGTGCGCCGCGTCGAAATAGACCGGCTGCTCATCGCGCAGCCAGCGATAAAACGGATACGGGTCGTCCCGCATGGCGGGTGTGAAGAGCTCAAACTCCCTCTCCCCCAAGGGGAGAGGGTTGGGGTGAGGGGGAATCGTCATTCGAGCATCCACCCCCCATCCACGAAGATCATGTCGCCGGTCACGTAGCGCGATTCGTCGCTTGCTAGCCACAGCACCACCTCGGCCACGTCTTCCGGCTGGCCCAGCTTCTTGAGCGGGATGCGGCGCATCCAGTCGGCCACGGTCGCCTCGTTGCTCAGCGCGGGCTTGGTCATGTCGGTCTGGATGATGCCGGGCGCGATGCTGTTGCAGCGCACGCCGATGGGGCCGTATTCGAGCGCGGTGCAGCGGGTGAACGACGCCACGCCGGCCTTGGCCGCGCAGTAGTGCGCCGAGCGGGTGAAGGCGATGGCCGCGCTGATCGAGGCCGAGTTGATGATCGAGCCACCTCGCCCTGCCTCGGCCCATGTGGCCAGCACGGCCCGACTGACTTTGAACACGCCGGTCAGGCAGATGGCGATCATGCGATCCCACTCGTCATCGCTCATGTCGGCGATGCCGGTCGGCCCGGCGTTGTAGAACACGCCCGCGTTGTTAAACAGCGCGTCAATCGGCCCCAGCGTCAAGATGGCGTTGGCGACCATCGCGTTCACGTCGTCGGTGTGGGTCACATCGGTGCGGGTGATGGCCGTGCGCACCCCGTGGACCTCACACAGGCGCGCCGTCTCGCTCACGCCGTCCAGGTTCATGTCCGACAGCGCGAGGTGGCAGCCCTCTTGGGCGAAGCGCAGGGCTGTGGCGCGGCCAATGCCGCGCGCTGCGCCGGTGATGATGGCGACTTTGTTATCGAGTCTTTTCATGGCATTTTTGGGTAGGGGCGACCTGGTGGGTCGCCCCTACGATGAACAATCAAACACAACCGGCAGCGCCTTCGCGCCGCGCACGGCGACGCGCTCCTCCCATTCGACTTGATCCGTCACCAGCGCCAGATCGGGCAGCCGCATCAGCAACCGATCAAAGGCGACTTGGCTGATGGCCCGCGCCAGCGGCATGCCCAGGCAGAAGTGTGGGCCGAAGCCATACGGCAGCATGGCATTCTTGCGCGTCAGGTCGAGCGTATCCGGCTGATCGCAATACGCCGGGTCGCGCAGGGCCGAGCCAAACACGATGGCCACATGATCGCCGGCGGCGATGGCTTGCCCACCCATGACGACATCCTCAAGCGCATAGCGGAAAGTGGCCTGCACCGAGCTGTCATAGCGCAGCAACTCGTCCGTCGCCGTCTCCATCGCCTCCGAGTGCGCCCGCAGCCACGCCAGCGCCGCTGGGTGGCGCAGCAACGCCAGCACGCCGTTGCCAATCATGTGCTGTGTCGGGTCGTTGCCTGCGGTCAACAGCAGGGTAATCGTGCCGAAGATGTCGTCGTCGCTGAGGGCACAGCCGTCCTCCTCAGCGCGCAGCAGCCCTGTCAACACGTCGTCGCGTGGATCGGTGCGGCGGTTGGTCAGCAGGTCGCGCAAGTAGGCGCGCATCTCCAGCAGAGCCGCAGTGCCGCTGTGGCGCACGGCGTCGGTCGGCTTGAACTCAATCGTCTGCGCCAGCGCCACCGCCCACGGCAGAAACAGCGCGCAGTCCTCCGACGGCACGCCGATGGCCTCGGCGATGATGAGCGTGGGCAACAGGCGGGCGAAGTCGGCGATTACGTCCATGCGCCCCGCGGCGCGAACGCCGTCAAGCAGCCGGTCGGCGTGCCAAGCGATGCGCGGACGCATGCCCTCGGCCACGCGCGGGGTGAAGGCCTTGCTCACCAGCCCGCGCAGGTGGGTGTGCGCCGGCGGGTCGCGCAGGATCATCCAATGCGCCATCGTTTCGCCGAGCGTCTTGAACTCGGGCGCGACCGGCGGCGGCGGTTTGATGCGCCACACCTCGCGGCCCAGGCGCTGGTCTTTGAGCGCAGCCTGAGCATCGTCAAAGCGGAACACATACCACGTGCCCGGCGCGGTCTCATCGCCGGGCAGGCCCCAGTGCACCGGCTGCTGCGCGCGATAGGCGGCATAGGCCGGGTATGGGTCGGCCAGCACAGCGGGGTGGAGTGGGTTGAAGGGTTTCATGTCATCGTAGAGCCGTAGAGACGCGCCATGGCGCGTCTCTACACGTGCATCAGTCGCTGGATCGTCTGAAGCACTTCACCCTCAAAGTCGCCCAACACCGCGCACTCGAAGCTCAGCCAGCCGTCATAGCCCACATCGCGCAGCGCGGTGATCACTTCAACAAAGTCAATGTGTCCGCACCCCGGCAACAGGCGGTTGTTGTCGGCCAGGTGCACGTGGCCGATGCGCCCGCCCGCCGCGCGAATGCTCGCGCCGATGTTGGCCTCGGTGATGTTCAGGTTGTGCGTGTCGAGCGCGACCTGCACGTGCGCGCTATTGGCTGCATCGCACAAAGCCAGTGCGTCGGCGGTGCTGCGGCAGAAGCGGCTCTCAAAGTGCGTGATGGGTTCGATCAGCACGCGCGCGTTCAACTCGGCTGCGCACGCACCGATGGCGCGCATGGCCTCGTCCACGCGCGCCTGCTCATGCAACGGCGCAGCGCGGTGCGGCGGTAACAGCGGCAACGGGTCTTGCGGCGCGTATTCGGGCGTGAGCAAGACCGCAGCGTCTAGCTCACTCACAGCGTGCATCGCCTCGCGCACATAGCCAAGCTGATCCTCCTGATGCAAGGCCAGCCCGCCCAGGATGACAGCGGCCAACGCGATGCCCACATTGCGCGTTGCATCACGCGTCTCGCGTTGCCAGCCCGAGAGCGGCGTGTTCGGGAAGACGATCGTCTCGACGCCTGAACAGCCTGCGCGGGCGATGGCCTCGCACTGCTCGGCGAAGGTCGCGCCCGGCGCGACGGCATTGAAACAGGCAAAACGCATCAGGTGCTGCGCAGGCGCGGGTCCACCAGGTGGTAAGTCAAGTCCACGGCCAGGTTGACGGCGACGTAGATGAACGCCACCACGATGACGACCGCCTGCACCACCGGGTAATCGCGCCGCAAGATGCCATCCAGCAGCAACCGCCCCAGGCCCGGCCAACTGAACACCATCTCGGTGATGACCGCGCCGCCGAGCAGCGCGCCGAACTGCAAACCGATGAAAGTGAGCACCGGCAGCAGCGCATTGCGGAAGCCATGTTTGACGACGACCGAGCGTTCGCGCAGACCCTTGGCCCGGGCGGCCCGCACATAGTCTTTGCTCATCACCTCCAACATTGCGCCGCGGGTGAGCCGGGCGATGAAGCCGGCCGACGTCAGCCCGATGGCCAGCGCCGGCAGGATCAGGTGGCGCAGGTGGCTTTGCAGCGCGGCCCAGTTGCCAGTGAGCAGCATGTCAATGAGCATGAAGTTTGTGATGCGCTCGTAGTCCATGCCGCCGGCGATGCGCCCGCCCACCGGCAACCATTTCAGTTGCACGGCGAAGATGATGATGAGCACGATGGCGATCCAGAACCACGGCACCGACATGCCCAACAGCGAGCCGGAGCGCACGACGAAGTCGAGCGCGCGGTTGCGGGTGACGGCCGAAATCACGCCGGCGCTCACGCCGAACAGCGTGGCGATGAGCATGGCGGTGACGGCCAGCTCGATGGTTGGCGGGATGCGCTCATACAGCAGGCGGGTGATGGGCACGGCCGACGACATGGACACACCGAAGTCGCCGCGCAGCAGGTCGCCCATGAAAGCGACGTATTGCTGCGCCATCGGCTTGTCCAAATCCCACTGCGCCTTGAACTGCTCGATCTGCTCGATGGGCAGATTCAAATTGAAGATGGCGTCGGCGGCGTTGCCCGGCACCAGGCGCAGCACGACGAACGTGAGCGTGGCCACGGCCCACAGCACCACGGGCAACCAGAGCAGGCGGGATACCAAGTATTTCATCGCTTCAATACCGGATCGAGATAGTCGCGCACGGCGTCGCCGATGAAGTTGACGCTGAGCACCGCCGCCGTGATGAACAAACCCGGAATGAGCGGGATGTAGGCCGCGCTAAAGACGTGCTTCTGCCCTTCGGCCACCATCAAGCCCCAATCCGGCTGCGGCGGCTCCACGCCGAGGCCCAGGTAGTTCAGCGCCGCGGCCGTGCTGATGGCCACCGCCAGCGCCGCCGTGGCCTGAATCAAGATCAGCGGCACCGTGTTGGGGATGATGTGCTTGAACACGATGTGCCGGTCGTTCGCGCCCAGCGCGCGGCTGGCCGTCACATGCTCCAGGTGCGTCAGGCCCAGCACCACCGAGCGCACCAGCCGGGCAAATGTTGGGATGAGCGAAAACGCAATCGCCACGATCAAGTTGACCATGCCCGGCCGCAACGACGCCACGATCAGGATCGCCAGCAGGATGGCGGGGAAGCTCAGCATCACATCCATCGCCCGCATCAGCAGGTTGTCCAGCCAGCCACCGCGATAGGCAGCAATGATGCCGATGGCGCTGCCGACGAGCGACGCCAACACGACGGACAACACGCCCGCGGCCAGCGTGTTGCGCGCGCCATACACGATGCGCGTGGCGATGTCGCGGCCGAGGTCATCTGTGCCGAGCAGGTGTTGACCACCCGGCGGTTGAAAGCGCGCGGGGATGTTCGGCCGCGTGGGGTGATGTGGCGAAAGCGCGGGCGCGAAGAGCGCGCCCAGCGAGATGACGATCAGAAAGAGCAGGCCAACCGTGGCGGCCTTGAAGCGGCGGGCAAAACGCACCGCGCGGCGCATGCCCCGCGACGACTCGATGGGTTGCGCCATCGCGTTCGCGCTCGTCAGGCGTTGGGCCTGAGCTGTCTGTGTCGCCGCCATCGCACAGGAGACCTCACAGGGTTTGGAACCCTGTGAAGTCTGATCACATTACGCCGGCCCGATGGTGATGCCGCGCAGGAAGATGCGCTCGGTGTTCACCGCATTGGGCGGCACGTTGACATTGCCTGCCACCACAAACGGCTTCTCGTAGTAGGCCAGCATCACGTAGGGCAAGTCCTCCAAGATCAAGTCCTGAATTTCCTTGTAGATAGCCTTGCGCTTCTCCGGGTCGGTCTCGCTGCGGCCATCGTCGAGCAGTTCGTCATACTTGGCAGCCATGTCGCTCTTGGCCACACCCGTCTCGCCCTGCGCGCTGCCCTGCGAGCTGTGCAGCAGGCGCACTTTGTTATCGGGGTCAGGCACCCACAGCGAGCGCTGCGTCATGTTCAACTGCGTCTCGCCCGCGCCGACCTTGGCTGGGTAGGCGCTGGCGTCGAGCTTGTCGAGCGTGACCGTGAAGCCGACGGCCTCCAGGTCAGATTTGATCAGCTCGGCCATCTGCGGCCAGAAGCGATTGTTCTCGTAGCTGAAGGTGATCTCGACCGGCTGGGGCAGGCCGGACTCTGCCAAGGCCGCCTTGGCCTTCTCCGGGTCATACACGCTGATCTCGAGGCCGGCCGGGTCGTAGCCGAACTCGGCTGGGCCGACGAACGACGCCGGCAACTCGCCCAAGCCGTAGAGCGCGCCGTCAATCAAGTTCTGGCGGTTGATGGCGAAGTTGATCGCGCGGCGGACGTTAATGTTGTCCATTGGCGGTTGCTGGCGGTTCAAGCCCACGAACAGGTTGACCAGCGGCGGCCCTTTCTCAACCTTGAGGTTCGGGTTGTTCTGGAACTGCTGAATGGCCGCCGACGGCGGATAGGCGGCGAAGTTCACCTCGCCCGCCTCGATGGCCGCGATCATGGCTGCCTCATCGGGGTAGCCGCGGAAGATAACGGTATCAATCGCCGGGCGGCCCTGCCAGTAGTCATCGAACGCCACCAGCGTCGCCTCCTGGCCGGGCACGAACCGCTCCAGCTTGAATGGCCCAGCGCCGACCGGGTTGAGGCCGACCTCCGGCCCAAACTCGTCCATCGCCTTCACGCTCATGATGGCTGCGGCCGGGTGGAACAGGCGGTGCAACTGGGCCGCATCGGGCTGCTTGAGGGTGAGTTTGACGGTCATGTCGTCCACCTTCTCAAACTTGTCCCAGTTGGCATTGCCATACTCGGCGTTCATATACATGCCCTTGACGTGGCTCTTGTCGCTCTCGTCGGTCATGCGGTTGAGGCTGCGCACCACCGCGTCGGCGCTCACCTCGGTGCCGTCGTGGAACTTGATGCCGGGGCGCAGCTTAAAGGTGTAGACCAAGCCATCCGGCGAAATTTCCCAGCTCTCGGCCAGCCCGGGGCGGGCCGGGTCAGTCCACTTCTCGCCGGGCTGCGTCAGGCGGTCATACACGTTGTCGAGGATGTTGGAGTTACCAAAGCCGTTCCACAGGCCCGGTTCGAGTGACTCACCGATGGCCTCGGCCGCGAACACCAATGTGCCGCCGCCGGCTGCGGCTGGCGCTTCGGTGGGGGCGACGGTCGGCTCGGCCGTCGGTGCTACCGACTCGGGCGTGGCAATGGGAACCTGGGTGGCGATGGGCGCCTCGGTTGCAGCGGGGGCTGCGGGCGCAGCCGTCGGTGCGGGCGCAGCCGGTGCTGCGCAGGCGGCCAGCAATGCACCCACGCCCGCCGCGCCGCTGACGCGCAAGAAGGCGCGCCGGGTCACGATTCGGTTCGACTCTCGCTTGGTAGTCATCTGATTCTTCCTCCTGTTTCTTACTAGAACTGAGCAATTCCAAATAAGCCGCAGCAGCAGCGAGGCAGCGAGGGCTTTATCCGACTTCTTACCCCCGACCCCTAAAGGGGAGCCGGAGGGGGGTGGGTCTACGTCACGCCCCATCCTCCACATACGCGATGACCTCGCCCACCGGCGCTTCGGTCCCATCTGCAAACTTCACTTCGGTCAGCGTGCCGGTGGCGGGCGATTCGAGCTCGGTCTGCACCTTCTCAGTCTCGACCAGCGCGATTGCCTTGCCCTGCTCCACCCGCTCGCCCTCGGCGAACAGCCATTCGGTGATCAAGCCTTCGGTCATGGTCATGCCGAACTTCGGCATGTAAACGGGTACTCGTGCCATGTTCTTGTTGAGTAATTGGTAAATGGTGATTGGTAATTGAGCACTGACCAATTACAAATTACCAATTACCGTTTCCCTTTGCATCGTCCGCATCGCCGCCGCGACAATCTCATCTACAGACGGGATTACCGCCTTCTCCAGCACCGGGCTGAAGGGCGAGGCCACGTCCTTGCCGCTCACGCGCTGTGGCGCGGCCTTCAGGTGCGCGAAGGCCTTCTCGGCTACGGTGGCCGCCCACTCGCTGGCCGCGCCGCAGATCGGCTTGCTCTCGTCCACAGCCACGAACCGGCCAGTCTTGGCCACGCTGGCCAGCACCAACGCCTCGTCCCACGGCTTGAGCGTGCGCAGGTCAATCACCTCGGCCTCGATGCCGTCTTTTGCCAGGGCATCTGCCGCCTTGAGCGCCATCGGCACGGTCGCGCCGACGCTGCAAATCGTCACGTCGCCCCCAGCGCGCTTGATCTCACCCTGGCCGAGCGGCACGATGTAGTCGTCGTCGGGCACCTCACCGCGCGCGCCGGTGAGCGAGAGCGGGCTGAGGAAGATCACCGGGTTGTCATCGCGGATGGCCGCCTTGAGCAAGCCTTTCACGTCATATGGGTTGCTCGGAGACACGACTTTGAGCAGCGGCACGTTCATGAAGATGGGATGCACGGCCTGCGAGTGATGCGCGCCGGCGCTGATGCCGCCGCCGTTCTGCACCATGTAGACCACGGGAGCTTTGGCCTGCCCGCCAAACATGTAGCGCGCGCTGGCGGCCTGCTGCACGATCTGGTCGAGCGCGAGATACAGAAACGTGCCGAACATCAGATCAACCACCGGCCGCAAGCCGGTGACGGCCGCGCCGACGCACGCGCCGGCCACGGCCAGCTCGCTGATCGGCGTGTCAATCACCCGCCGGTCGCCGAACTCGGCGTGCAGGCCGCGCGTGCCGGCGAACACGCCCAGCCGCACATCCTCGCCAATGAGGAAGACGTTCGGGTCGCGCCGCATCTCCTCGGCCAGCGCATCTTTGATCGCCGCGACGTAGGTTTTTTTTGCCATCAGAATTTCATCCACGAAGGACACGAAGTGCACGAAGTAGGAACAGCTTCGTGTTCCTTTGTGTCCTTCGTGGATTCCTTAAAGCCATCCATCCTCGTAAATCGCCTCGGGCTTGGGGTCGGGGCTTTGGCGGGCGAAGGTGACCGCTTCGACGACCGCCTGCGTGATGCTGTGATCCAACTCCTCCAACGCATTGGGCGCAATCACCTGCATCGCCATCATCTTGCCGTGCATGAGGGTGAGCGGGTCTTTAGCCTGCGCCTGGGCCAACTCTTCGGGCGAGCGATACACGCCGCCCGCCAGAAAGGCCTTCTCGCCCTCGGCGTGGCCGCCCTTGCGATGGGTCTTGGCCTCGATCAGCGTCGGCCCCTCGCCGTTGCGCGCGCGCTGCACGGCCGCAGCCGCGGCGTCATATACGGCCAGCGCATCCGTGCCATCCACGATCACGCCGGGGATGCCATAGCCCGCCGCGCGCAACGCAATGTCGCGCACGCCGGTCACCTTCTCCATGGGCGTGAACTCGCCATATTGGTTGTTCTCGCACACGAAGATCACCGGCAGCTTCTGCACCGCCGCCAGATTCAGCGACTCGTGAAAGCTACCCTCGTTGCTCGCGCCATCGCCGAAGAACGAGACCGATACCTGGTCGGTGCCGCGATATTTGGCGCTCAAGCCCGCGCCCACGGCCATGGGGATGCCGCCGCCGACGATGCCGCACGCGCCGAGCATGCCGATCTGAAAATCGGCGATGTGCATGCTGCCGCCCTTGCCCTTGCAGTAGCCGGTGGCCTTGCCAAACAGCTCAGCCATCATGCGGTTGAAGTCGCCGCCCTTGGCGATGACGTGGCCATGCCCGCGATGGGTGCTGACGATATAGTCATCGTCGCGCAGGGCCGCGCACACGCCGGCCGCCACTGCCTCCTCGCCGATGTAGAGGTGCACGAAGCCGGGCAGTTGCCCCTGCGCGAACAACGTGCCCACCTGCTCCTCGAAGCGCCGGATGCGCAACATGCGGGTGTAGATGTCGAGAATTTTGTCGTTATCCATTTCTGAGTTTCAAGTTGCAGATTGCAGGTTGCAAATTGATGCGGGCCGCTCTGCAATTTGCAACCTGCAATCTTTAATCCCCAATCAACTTCTCCACAGTCAGCGCCAGCACCTTCGTCGCCGTCACCACCTGCGCCACTTCGATCCGCTCGTCCACCATCGGCCAGATCGGGATAAAGCCCGGGCCGTACTCGATGCAGGTGATGCCGACGCCTTTGAAGTGACACGTGTCGGCCGTCGCGCCGATGCGATGGCCCGCGCCGACCTCGGGCATGTGGCCAGTGACCTGCCGGTGAGCGGCGATGACGGCCTGCGTCAACGGCGACTCGACCGGCGTGGCCTCGCGCGCCGGCATGTTCGGCTGTTGCGCGCTCATCGGAATCACCAACTCGAACTTGAACTCGGGATCGCTCGCGGCGATGCTGTCGAGCAGGCGCGTCATGTCCTCGCAGGCGCTTTGTTCGGTCATACCCGGGATGATGCGCAGGTCGAATGACAGCGTCGTAGTGTCTTGAAAGTGCTCGATGTTGCGCACGGCCATGCGCGGGAAGCCTGGCAGCAAGGGGTGCGGCGTGAAGCGAAGCCAGCCGCCGGGCGGGATGGGTTGATACGACGGGCCAAACGCCTGGATCACCTTGGTGATCTTCTCGATCGGGTTGATATACGGCACGCGATGCTTGAACTCGCCGATGACGCGCACCTTGCCCTGAACATAGCCGGCCGAGATCACGCCGACGTCCAGGTTGCCGGCCTCGGTGACGATGCAATAGTCCGGTCGCAGGCCAGTGTTGATGAGATGCACCGCACCCACGCCGCCGCCGGTCTCGGCCACCACGCACGCCACGATCAAGTCGCCCTTCAGTTTTGCGCCGCTACGCCGCACTGCCTCGGCCGCCAGCATGATCGCCGCCACGCCGGCCTTCATGTTGATCGCGCCCAGGCCATACAAATAACCGCCTGCGACCTCGCCGCCGAACGGGTCATGCGTCCACTCGGCCTCTCGAAAGGGCCGGCCCTGCCAGTCGCTGGTGTCAATGTGGCCGCACAGCATCAGGCTGGGGCCGCCGCCATCGCCCTTCAGCGTCGCAATCGTCTGGTGCGTCACGCGGCCATCGCGCAGCGGCACTTCCTGTAGCTCGACCGCAAAGCCGCGCCCGCTAAACCAATCCGCGATAAAGCGCGCCACATCCGACTCCTGCCACAGATACGACGGGATGCGGATGAGCTGCTGGGCCAATTCGATTGGCTCGTTGTCGCGGAGGTGCGAGAGAACGTTGCTCATTTCATCGCCCACACATCAAACCCAACCTGCGCGCCGCCCCACAATTCTTTGACGCCGATGGTGTTGCGCGTGGGATATGGTGCCGAGAAATATTCGCGAAAGATGCGGTCCATCTCGCTGAATTTGTTCACATCGGTCAGCGACACGTTGACCCGAATGACATCGCTCATGCCGCAGCCAGCCTGCGCCAGCACCGCCTTGATGTTGTCCAGCGCCTGGCGCACCTCGGCCTCGAAGCCGCCCTTCACCACGCCGCTGCCATCCGGATGCGTGCCCAGATAGCCCGACGTGATCACGAAGTCGCCGATGCGCAAGGCTTGGCTGTAGCCGCTGCTCGGAATAGGCGCGGCATCGGTCAAGATCACTTCAAACTTTTGCGCTTGCATGTAAACCTCGCGGGTCTCAGTGCACCTCACGTGAGGACTTGTGATTTAGCCCAGACCCGCGAGGTTTTGAACCGTTATCGCGTCCCTGGCGCAAATAGTTATAAACAGTGGCCCGGCTGAGGCCGAGCATATCGGCCACGATCGGCACGGCCTTCTTCACCTGGAACAGGCCCTTCGCCTCGAGCTGGCTCATCAAGGCGATCTTGTCCTCGCGGCTCATGCTGGGCAGGCTGCGGCCGGCCTCATACAACGTCTCGGCGACTGCGCCTTGCACCGTGTCGAACAGGTTGTCCGATAACGTCTCGCTGGTGCGCTCGTTGTCCTTGGTGTGCACAAAGGCGTTGAGCGTGTTGCGCATGGCTGCGAAGTCGGTCACATCCAGATTCACGCACAGCGCGCCGATGGCGCAACCGGCCGCGTCGCGCAGGAAGATCGTGCTGCTTTTCATTAGCCGCCCGCCCGGCAGGCTGGTGGCGTAGCCATACAGGTCCTGGTGTGTGTCACCTTGGGCGACCTTCGCCAAGATCAGGTCCGTGGCCGCCCCGCCGATGGCGCGATGGGTCACATCGCCCTCAATGTGGACGATGGAATGCTCTAAATCGGCGAAGTCGTGCAGCACCACCTCGCACATCGGGCCGAGCAGTTGGTGCAGCGCAGCAGACAGTTGCGTCGCCACGTCGAAGGCGATGCGGGAATCGGCGCTGCGCACTCCGCGCCGCGGCTTGGCTGTGGCGCGAGATTTCGATTGTCGGGAAGGTCGCGTCGTCGTTGCTGTCGCCACGAGCAAGGCCTCCTCGCCTCGAAGAAGATGGCGATATGCTAACGGGCTATTGACAGTTTGTCAATGCCTTAGACAATGTGAACAATCATGACTGAACAAGACATGCTCGACCAGGTGTTGTATGTGCAGAAGGGGCCGGCGACGCTGCCGGAGATGAGCGGGCCGGAGATTCAGGCGGCGCTGAAGACCACGCAGACCATCCTGATCCCCTTCGGCGCGATCGAGGATCACGGCGCGCATTTGCCGCTGGGCACCGACGTGTACGAAGCCCGCGAGATCGCCCGCCGCACCGCCATTCGCCTGGCGACGCAGGGCTGCCCGGTGGTCATCGGCCCGGTCATGCCGTTCGGCACGTCATCGTTTCACATGGGCTTCCCCGGCACCATCTCGATCACGGCAACTACCCTGCTCACGCTGACCAAAGAAGTGTGTCTGTCGCTCTACAAAGGCGGCTTCCGCAATTTTGTGCTGGTGCACGGGCACGACGGCAACTTGCCAACGATGATGGTGGCCGCGCAGGAGATCGTGGACGCCACGCCCGATGCGACCGCCGTGGTGTTGAACTGGATGGTGGCGCTGAGCAAGGTGTATCACACCATCCAGCGCAGCAAGAAGGGCGAGAGCCACGGCGGCGAAGGTGAGACCTCACGCCTGCTGGTCACGCACCCTGAGCTCACCCACCCCGAGCGCGGCACGCCCTTTCACCTGGCACCAGAGGATCTGCGCAAGATTCAAAGCCCGGAGAGCATGAAGACCGGCGGCGGCGTGTATTACGGCGTGCGCAGCTACAAGGCGCTCACGCCCTACGGCCACATCGGCGACCCGCTGCTGGCGGCCGAGGAGACGGGTGAGAAAGGCTACGGCGTGATCGTGGATTGGCTAAGCAGCATCATCAAGCGCGACTTCTTCCCAAACGTGACGACTTGATGAACCAGGTTCCTGAACCAGTAGGCATCGTTAGCGGCAACTGCCAGATTCGTGACCCGAAAGCGCGTTTGAGAGGGTTCTTACACATCGCCTTTCATTTGCCAGCCGTCGCTTGCGCCGGGCAACCTTCCAAGCCCAGCATCCGTTCCTGGCCGATCATTCCGCCCCAAGACCCTGCGCCTGGGGGCGTATCACATCGGCTGCCACCTCCCGCCCCAGCTTGATGGCGTAGTTGGTGCCGCGATCCCATGGATAGACCTGGCTCATGCTGGCGAAGAACAGTCCGGGCAACGGGGTCTTTGTCGGCGGGATGTGGCGCGAGTGATTAACAAACGGCACCGGCTGGGCGTAGGCCTCGCGAAAAATCCATGCGTCCTGCACCCAGGATGGATCGAACTGTTGGTTGAATCGCTTGAGCGTGGGCAGATACAGCGCGCACAGTTCGTCGTCTGTCATGGCGAAGTAGGGGTGCGTCACCGGTAGATAGTCGCCGCAATAGATCAAGTGCTGCCCGCCAAAGTGCTGCGCGTCCACAAAATTGGTGTGCTCGCACATGGCCAGATATGGGAAGCCCGCGGCCTTGGGCAGGTTGTGCCAGTAATAGCCGCGCGTGTCGAGTTGCCGGTCGAGGGCAAAGATCACGATCACTGCGCCCAGCGATGTCAGTTCGTTCAGCGCACCCAGATAGTCGGCCGGCAATTGCGGTGCGAGCTTCGCCATCAGCCGAGGCGAGGTCGTGCTAAGGACTTGGTCGTAGGCTGTAGGCTGTGAGCCGTGGGCCGTATTCACTGCCCACTGCCTACTGCTTTCATCCCACGTCAAGCCTGAAACGCGCGTCGAATAGTGAATCACCCCACCCTGCGACTGCACCTTTGCCGCCAACGCATCGAAGAAGGCCTGAAACCCGCCGACGAACGTGCCCAGCATCGGCGTGCGGCTCTTGATGCGCGCCCACAACCACGCCATGTTGACCTGGGTATACAGGTCACCGAACTTGCCCTCCAGCAACGGCTGCCAGATCAGGTCGTATGCGCCCTTGCCCATGTGTTTGCTGGCCCAGGCGTGCGCGGTAGTCTGTTCCAAAGCCTGCCAGTTCGAGGTCAGATATTTGAGGTAAATCGTTGCCAGCCCGAAAGGGACTTTATCGCCCAATGACAAGCCGGGGAATTTGAGCGCGGCAACTGGCGAATCGAGCGGATAAAAGTCTCCGTTCCAATAGGACACGGTGACTGGCCGCTTGAACAGCACTTTGTCGCTCACGCCAATCTCTGCTGCCAGCCGCAGCAGGTCGGCGTCGGATTGGAACCAGTGGTGATAAAACTTTTCGAGCGACCAATCCCAGCCTGGTTGCTTGAAACCAGCGGCCAGGCCGCCCGGTTTGTCGTTGGCTTCGAAGATCGTGACGGCGTGGCCGGCGTTGAGGAGGTCATGCGCGGCCGCCAGCCCAGTGGCGCCTGCGCCGATGATAGCGATGTTCATGCGAAAACGAGCGTGTGCGTAATGCTACTAGATGCGTGATGACGCTCGCCGCCCGCATCGGGTTCCTGCGCAACCTGAGCGATTAAGGGCGACGGCGCAGGCCGACGCCATGTCTTGCGCGCTTGCGCTTCGCGGCTGTGCCGTGTTCGAGATGATCCAGCATCGTTTTTGCCTGGGCCATGTCGGGGGTGTTGAATCCCTCGCGCAACGATCCATACGCATCGTTGAGCACACGACCCGCGGCAACGTTGTGACCTTGCGCCTGCAACAGGTGCGCCAGGCTGACTGCTGCGCGCAACGCCAGCGGCCGTAGCTGCTGCCGTTGCGCCGAGTCGAGGGCAGCGCGGAAGCAACGCTCGATCTCCTGCATGGTGTGGGCCGGCACCTCTGATGCAGGCGCGCTCGCACGCATGAGTTCACCTTGCAGCCGGCGCAACTCCGGCTCCCAGAAACACTCACCTGTGTCGTTGATGATGGCGAGCGCCTCAGAGACAACAGCCAGCCCTGCGTTGATCTGACCAGTGCGCAAATGCGCCTCTGCCAGCATGCCCTGCATATAGGACAACCACAGGCCCGCGCCCGTAGTGCGCCAGCGCGAAATGCCATCGCGCATCAGCGCAATGCCTTCATCAGTCTGGCCGGCCAGCGTGGTCATCAGCCAGCCGCGGAAGAAGATGCCGCCTGCCAGCATGAAGGCAAAGCCGCGCTGTGTGCAGATTTGGGTCAGGCGATCCGCCTGGGCGCGGCAATCTTCGCACCGCCCCACGAACAGCTTGATTTGTATGGCCGTGCTCAGCGCGAAGACGATCGGGTAGGGATCGCGCAAATCTTCCGCCAGCGCCAGCATATCTTCAGCACATGCCAGCGCGCGATCAACCTCACCATTGGCCCACAACACGCGCGCGCAAAACGCCAGCATCGCCACCGGGTCTTTGGCTGCGATCTCCGCCCCGTCCAGCATCAGGCTGCGCCGGTAGGGGTCATAGGAGATGCGCTCCCAGTGAGGATATGTGCGCGTCAGGGCCAACTTGCCCGTCATCAACGCTGTCTCATCCACACACCGATGCGCCTCGAGAATCCACACCTGGTTGCCGCTCTGATTCGCTTGCTCCAGGAAAGACTGGCCATACGCACGAGCCTGCGCCCATTCCGATTTAACGTGATGAAAGTTCCACAACTCACCCGTCAGCTCGATCAACTCATCGGATCGGGCGACGCGCTGGCCTAATTCCCACGCGCGCCGCCTGGCCTGGCCCACTTCATCTGCCGCGTAGCCGCGCGAGGCGATCAGCGACACCATCATGGCCAACAGCACGTCCAGCTCCAGCCGGGCATTTTCGGGGGTGTGCGGCATGCTCGCCAGCATGTCCAGCGCGCGCGTGCACAGCCGCAGCGCGAAATCGTTGGCAAATACGCGGCGGGCAGCTTCCGCCGTGCGCACCAGGTGTGGGATGGCGCGTTCGGGCATCCCAGCCTGCGCATAGTGCGCGGCCACTTGCGCACTGACGCTGTCGGCGTCACCTGCGCCGGCGCTTTCTAGCGCCGTGGCGACCCGCAAGTGCAACAAGCGCCGCCGCACCAGGTTGACACTGGCATATGCGGCCTCGCGAATTTTGTCGTGGGTAAAGTCATACACGTTCGAAGCCGCATCCGTCTCGGACGGCGCTGCGCGAATGATGTGCCTGCGCCACAACTCATCCAAATCGCGGGCGAGTGACTCGGCATCGCGGTTACTGGCCAGTTGCAACACCGGCAGGGCGAAGCCGCGCCCGATGGTGGCGGCCAGGCACGCCAGTTCCCGCGCCGAGGGCGACAATTTCGCCAGCCGTCGCGCGATCACTGCCTGAACCGTGGGTGACCTGCCGCGCTGCAACGCCGGGGGGGTATCGAGTCCATTCGGCGCGCCACGTGCATCCAGTGTGTTTTGCACGATCTCCACCACGAACAGCGGATTGCCTTCCGTCTCGTGAAATAAGGTGTCGGCCTGCTGTTGGGTGAGCGTGCGCCCGGCCAGACGCGCGGCCAGCGCAGCCGTGTCCGTTGCGCCAAGCGGCTTCAAACTGATTTCAGTTATCTGGCGCGTGCGCTGCAAGTCGCGCATCAATTCACACAGGGGATGTGCTTCGTGCAACTCCTCTACCCGCGCAGTGACCAACAAGAGCACGCGACTGCGCTGCGGCCAATGCAACAGGTAGCGCAACCATTCGATCGTTTCGCGGTCACACCACTGGGCATCGTCCAGGACGAGCACGGTGGGTTGCGGCGCACGCAACACGGTCGTAGCCAGTGCGTCGAACAGGCGCTGGCGCTGCTGGGATACCGGCAATAGCTCGGCTTCCGGCGCATCGCTCAGCGTTATCTCCGGCAACAAGCGCGCAACCTCTCTTCGTGTGACGCCACTTGCAGACGCGACGCTGGCGCGCAAGGCCGGCGCGCGCAGCCAATCTACCACCGGCACATAGGCAACCGATTCGCCCGAGGCATAGCAGCGGGCCAACGCATGCGTCATGCCCTGCAACCGCGCCCACTGCATCACCTCTTCTGCCAGGCGTGTCTTGCCGATGCCGGCCTCGCCCAGCAACACGGCACAATAGGGGCTGCCGCGGACGGCTGCGCGCCACGCGCCCTGCAATGCTTCCCATTCACTCACACGCCCAACCATTGGCGCGCTTGGGCGTGCTGCGTCCGGCTTGTCCGAGTGGGCCGCATCTTCGGCCTGCCGGAGTTGATCGTGCAATTCCCGCGTCGCCGCACCAGGCTCGATATCCAGCTCACGCCGCAAGATCGTCTGGCAGGCGTGATACATGCGCAACGCAGAGGCGCGATCATCGTTCAGCGCGTGCAGCCGCATCAGCAGGCGATAGGTGGCCTCGCGCAGCGTATCCTGTTCCAGCAGCCGCATCGCATACTCAAGCGCGGCGGCATAGTCCCGTTGCGCTTCGAGCAGAGCGATGAGCTTCTCCAACGCTTCGACGAAGGCGTGGCTCAGCCGTTCGCGCAACGGCTCGATCCAATCGAAATAGCACGTCGGCAAAAGCTGGCCGTGATAGAGCGCCGCGGCGCGTTCCAACGCCGCCCGCATGTCGGCCCGGCGGCCCTCTCGTTCGGCAAGCCCGGCCGCCTCCAGCGCCGCCTCAAACTCGGCTATATCCAGGGAATACGGCGCGCGCTCGTTCCACTGAACGGTGGTCGCGTCCAGACGAAGATAGAGATCGTTGTTTGGCACGGCCGCGCGCAGGCGGTAGAGCACGCCTCTCAGATTCGTGCGCGCGCCGGACTCTGAGGATTCGGGCCAGAACAGATAGGCCAATTGCTCGCGCGATATCGGGGCATGGCGGTGAAGCACGATATACGCCAGAAGATGCTGCAAGCGGGCGAGCGCGAGCGCGGGGACAGGTTCGTCGCCATAGGTGACGCTGAACTCGCCAAACAGGCAGATGCGCAGCGCGGGCTGGGTGGTCATGATGTCGCATGCAGCGAGGCTGCGTTGATGCGGCGATGGGCGATAAGCGTGGGCGGATTATAGGACTCGTACAAGAAAAAAGGCGGGGCCGCAATGAGCGGCCCCGCCTTTTCATCATCTACACAATTCAACCGTCAGGCTTTCTTAGTCACAGCCTGGTCGAACTCGACCTTGTCCGCATCCTGCTGTTGTTGGTGGGCAGGCGACGCCACCGTCACCCGGCCATCCGCGCTCACCGTGCCCGTCGTCACCGGCTCAGTGCCTTCATCGGCGCAGTTGGCCTTCGAGAACACCAGACCCATGCTGTCGGGCTTGCTATCAATGATCACGCAATCGCCGGCCTTGAAGTCGCCCTTGAGCAACTGCACGCTCAGCGGCCCTTCGACGAACTTCTGCATGGCCCGGCGCAATGGCCGCGCGCCGAAGTTGGCGTCGAAGCCCTGCCGGGCCAGCCACTTGCGCGCGCCGTCTTTCAGTTCCACGGTCAGGCCCTGCTCGGTCAGGCGTTCGCGAATCTCGCGCATCTGCAAGTCCACGATCCTCTCCACGTCGTCTAACGTCAGCGGCGAGAAGGTGATGATCTCGTCTACACGGTTCAAGAACTCCGGCCGGAAGGTGCGCTTGAGCGTGTCCTCGATGCGTTTGTTGTCCGCCACCATCTTGAACTCTTCATCGGTCGAAGGCTTGACGAAGCCAAGCGTGCCGCCCTTGCGGACATACTCCGTGCCGATGTTCGAGGTCATGATGATGACCGTATTGTTGAAGTAGATCACGCGGCCCTGACCATCGGTCAGGCGGCCATCGTCGAGAATTTGCAACAGCGCGTTCCATACGTCCGGGTGGGCCTTCTCGATCTCGTCGAACAGCACCACCTGATACGGGCGGCGGCGGATGCGCTCGGTCAACTGACCGCCCTCGTCATAGCCGACGTAGCCAGGCGGCGCGCCGAACAGGCGGCTGACGGTGTGACCCTCTCGATATTCGCTCATGTCAATCCGCACCAGCGCATTCTCGTCATCGAACATATACCAGGCCAGCGCCTTGGCCAGCTCGGTCTTGCCCACGCCACTAGAGCCCAGGAAGATGAAGGAACCAATCGGCCGGTTCGGGTCTTTCAGGCCGCTGCGAGCGCGGCGAATGGCGTCGCTGATGGCGGTGATGGCCTCGTCCTGGCCGATGATGCGCTCGTGCAGCCGCTCTTCCATCTTGAGCAGCTTCTCGCTCTCGGCCTCCATCATCTGGTTCATGGGGATGCCGGTCCACTGCGCCACCACGCTGGCGATGTCGTCTTCATCTACGACTTCGTCCAAATTCTTCTCGGTCTGCCACTTCTCGCGGGCCGTGTCGAACTCCTGCTGCAAGCGCAGGCGGTGCACCTTGATCTCGGCTGCCTTCTGGTAGTCCTGCGTCGCGGCAGATTGCTCTTCCTCCACGCGCAGCTTCTCCAGCTCGTGGCTCTTGGTCTTGAGGTCGGCCGGCAGCGTAAACAGCGCCACGCGCAGCTTGGCTGCGGCTTCGTCAATCAGGTCAATCGCCTTGTCGGGCAGCTTGCGATCGGTCACATAGCGCGCGCTGAGCTTGGCCGCATTGACGATGGCCTCGTCGCTGATGCTGACTTTGTGATGGGCCTCGTAGCGGTCGCGCAGGATGCGCAGCATCTCGATGGTCTCGTCCACGCTCGGCTCATCCACAAACACCGGCGCGAAGCGGCGCTCCAGCGCGCTGTCCTTCTCGATGTGCTTGCGGTATTCATCCAGGGTGGTCGCGCCGATGGTTTGCAGTTCGCCGCGCGCCAGCGCCGGCTTGAGCATGTTGCTGGCGTCCATCGCGCCCGCGCCGTTGCCCGCGCCCACCACGTTGTGCAACTCGTCAATGAACAGGATAATCTCGCCGTCGCTGCGTTGCACTTCGTCAATCGCGTTCTTCAAGCGCTCCTCGAAGTCGCCTCGGAAGCGGCTACCAGCCACCATGCCAGCCAGGTCGAGCGCGACCACGCGCTTGCCGACCAGGATCTCCGGCACATCGCCGGTCACGATCTTCTGGGCCAGCCCTTCGACGATGGCGGTCTTGCCCACGCCGGCCTCGCCGATCAGCACCGGGTTGTTCTTGGTGCGGCGGCTGAGCACCTGCATTACGCGCAGGATTTCCTCGTCGCGGCCAATGACCGGGTCGAGCTTGCCTTCCTTGGCCGCCTGGGTCAGGTCGCGCGAATACTTCTCCAGCGTGCGATATTTCTGCTCGGCCTGCGGATCGGTGACGCGCTGGCCGCCGCGCAGCTCTTTGATGGCGTCGCTGATCTTATCGCGCGTGACACCGGCCTCGCTCAAGAGGCGCGCAGCCGGCGTGTTGCGCTCGGCGCTGATGGCCAGCAGCACATGCTCGGTGCTGATGTATTCGTCCTTGAAGCGGTTGGCCTCTTCCTGCGCCACGTCCAGAATGCGCTTGACGCGCGGCGTGGTGAAGATTTGCGTGGTCCCGCCGCCGCCGCCATAGATGCCGACGCGCGGCGATTGGCGCAGCACATCATCCACCTTGCCAGCCATGACCGACACGTCCACGCCCAGCTTCTCTAGCAGTTGCGGCACCACGCCGTCGGGTTGCTCCAGCAACGCCAGCAACAGGTGCTCGGTGTCAATCTGGCTATGGCTGTAGCGCTGCAAGATTTCGTACGCGCGCGCGGCGGCGTCCTGCGCGCGCTCGGTAAAACGATCAAATCGCATCATGTCTAAATCAGTCCTTGGGGATCAAGAGTCAGGGATCGGGGGATCGGTGACTGGTGATCAAAATCCAACCCACACACAAACGGGTTCGGCCAAACGTAATGGCCTGATGAATTCAAAAGGATTATAGCGACGGGTATTAGCGAAGTGTCAGAGGTGGATTCGAGGAAGGATAGCTCAAACGGCTTTGCCAACATGTCTGAACACGCACACGAAGTGATCTGGGTCTTCGCCCTCGATGACGGCATAGGTCAAGTGATAGTCGCCGCCGAACGGCACGTCCCACACGTCAAACGGCGTCTTGCTGGGGTCGGGGTGGCTGACCACGCGCACGTCGCGCGTAGGTGAACGGGGCGTGTCGCGGAAGTCGGCTAACGCCTTCAGCGCCAGCGCCTGCATGCGCGGCTCAAGCGCATCGAACGATTGCATGAAGCGGGCCGTGCAGCGGTAGATCATTTGCGCCTCCGCACGGTGCGGCGCAGCGCGGCAGCCAGGCGGTCTATCGCATCCGGCGGGTCGCTGATAGCGTTCTGCTTGAGGACGGCGATGACTTGGTCAATGCTGTCAAAATCCTCGTAGCGGCCCGCCTGCATGTCCGCGTCGGCCTCGCGTTCGGCCATCTGCCACTGCCGCGACCAGAACCACGCCCGCTTCGGATCAATTTGCCTGGGCCGGCCCTGCCGACGCCCACGCAGCACATCTGAAAGTGTGGCAAATGCGGACGGCAGGAGATCGGACAAGCGCATGGGTGAGGGCGATTGACGTTACCACTTCAGCCACTTCTCGGGCGTGATCTCGATCAGCACGTTGTAGCTGTTATCGGTGCTGATGTCCCATTGGTATTTGTCCTTAAACGCAGCGATCACTTCGGCTGGATACGGCCGCTCGATCAGCACGACTTTGCCCTCGGCAATGACGGGCTTGTTGCCATCCTCAAGCGACACGGAGATGCGCGGGTTGGCCAGGAGATTTCTGACCTTGACCGACTTGCCTTCGGTGCAGATGTAAAAGTGCTCGTTGACCCAGGCGAACCAGATAGGCACCAAGTGTGGCCGGCCGTCGGCGCGAACGGTGGCCAGCCAGATGTTGCGGTCGGAGAGGAGACGGGGGTCAGACATCATTTGCCTTTTGGCTTGTAGGGCAATGCTTCAAGTGCAACGACACCTTTGAGAATCTCAAACTCAGGGTCCTTATGCACAAGAATGGCTTTCCGCTGCCGCGCGTATGCCGCGTTTATCGCATCGGCAAGCGACAGGGGATAGTCGGCTTTAAGCTGGGCAGCCACATTCAACGTTGGCTCATCAATCTGCCAAAGAATAGTGGCACCTGAGCGTAGCAATAGCCCATAGCGTTGATTGGCGGCTTGCTGACCATGCTCGCGAATCGTGATATATCGCAACTCTAGGAGCGATATAAACGTGATAAGCGTTTCATGGCCAGCGATCAATTCGCGAACCTGCATACCACCCTCTTCAGCTTCCATCATAGAAATGAGAGCGGAGGTATCCAGGACATAGCTCGCAGGATCAGCGGTCACGCTCTCGCTCCTTCTTGCGCTCCTCCAGCAGTTTATTTAGCAATCCTTCGCCTTTGCCGATGCCATACAAAGCCTTAAGCGGATCGGCCGGCACAACGATCACCCGCAAACCGTTGCCGTCATCAATCCACATGAGTGTGTCACCCGTGTTGATTTTGTAGCGCTTGCGCACGCTGGATGGGATGACGATTTGTCCTCGCTTTGTGACAGTTGATTGGTTGAGCGACATGGGCGAATTCTACAAGCCGGCCCTTGCATTTACAAGACGTTTTTTGAATTCAGCTTACTTTTCCGGCTTATTGCAGCCACCGATCCAGCCAATCAAACGCCTCGTCCTGCATTTGGGCATTGAACTGGTGCGGCACATCATAGAAGTGGCAGGCGAAGCGCTCACTCAGCCCGGCCTTGGCGTAGATGGCCGCGACGCGTTCGCACGTCGCCTGCATGCCACTCAGCGGGAAGAGCGCATCCTGCGCGCACTGCATCAACATGAACGCGCCGGGCATGCCGATGCTCATCACATCGCTCAGCTCAAGCTGGCCCTGCAACCCGGGCACATACTGCGCCCACGAGTGCGAGCCGATGTGCGCTGGCATGAGCAAGCGCCAGTCGGTGCCCCAGCCGGCGCTCACCGCCGTCTTCACACGCGGGTCGAGGCCGAACAGCCAATCCGTGCGCGTGCCACCCATGCTCAGGCCGAGGCAGCCAATGCGTTCGGGGTCAACCTCGGGCCGCGTCAGAAGATAGTCCACGCTGGCGCGGTCGTCATGAGCGATGACGCCCAGCCACGTCGCCCCGGCCGCGACGATGTGGCGCATCATCAGCTCTTCGAGCAGGCCATACACCTCGTTGATTCCCGCCACGCCCGTCTTATTGCGGGCCTGGCGCTGCATCTCCTTCACCAACTCGGGCGGCATGGACTGGAAGTCGAGCCGGCGCTCGCCCCAATAAAACGCATCGGTCACGATGACGACGTAGCCGCGCCTCACCAAGGCATCGGCCACCGAGCGGCCGCCATAGCCGTTCTTCTTGTACAGCGTCAGATGCAAATTCTCGCGCTCAGTCTCAACCAATTTTTCCTTGCCATGCACGTAATACCCGCCGTGATCGTGCAGAGCAACGACGGCCGGCGCGGGCGCGCTCAGCCCCTTCGGCACGAGCACATACGCCGGCACACGCGACCACGGCGCGCTGGCAAAGGTGATCTTCTCGCGGATGTAGTCGCCCTTGTCTATGACTTCAATCGTCTGTGGATCAAGTGACACAGCGGGCGGCGCATAGCGCAGCAGTTCCAGCGCCCTGGCCCGCGCCAACTCGCGCCACGCAGCGTGATTGTTGAATTGCGAATTCAGGAACGATAGCGTAGGCAGATTGCCATCGGCGATGGCCGAGACGAAGGGATGCAAGTTGCCGAGGGGTGAAGGCATCATGATGGTGGCGGCGATTATCGTCCGGCGCTACCATTCGCCCATGCCCCCATTTGTCTGGCCGCATGGCGCACGCGCCGCCGTTAGCCTGAGCTTCGACGATGCGCGGCTCTCGCAGGTGGACATCGGCGTGCCCATCCTAGACCAGCACGGTGTGCGCGCGACGTTCTATCTATCGCCCCAGCGCATCCCCGAACGGCAAGTCGCGTGGCAACGCGCTGTCGCAGCGGGTCACGAGATGGGCAACCACACCGTCAGCCACCCGTGCAGCGGCAACTTCCCGTGGTCGCGGGCCAACGCGCTGGAGGACTACACGCTTGAGCGCTTTGAGCGCGAGGTGCTGGATGCGAACGATGACATCGCGCAGGCGCTGGGCGTCAGCCCCGTCACTCATGCCTACTGTTGCGGCCAGAAGTTCGTCGGTCGAGGCGGGTCGTTGCGCAGCACCGTGCCCGTCATCGCGCGACACTTCGTGGCCGGGCAATGACTGTCATGACCTGAGCAGTTGCAATCAGTCAGTCAAATCTGTGCAATCTGTGGCCTTAAAAACTATGACCAAATCTACACTCGCCATTGACGGCGGCGCGCCCGCCGTAACCCAACCGCTGCCACCGATGTATCCCGGCGGCATGCGCATCGGCCTCGAAGAAGAGCAAGCCGTGCTGGATGTGTTGCGGTCAAAGCGGCTGTTCCGCTACTACAACCCCGACGGCCCAGACGCCGGCGCATCCAAAGTGGAAGCGCTGGAGCAAGCCTTCGCAGCGCGCGTCGGCGTGCGACACTGCGTGGCCGTGTCGTCGGGCACGGCCTCACTCATGGGTGGGCTGGCCGCGCTCGACGTGGGTCCAGGCGACGAAGTCATCGTGCCCGCTTACACCTGGGTGGCCACGGCCGCGGCGGTTGCGGCGCTGGGCGCGGTGCCTGTGCTGGTTGAGGTGGACGCGTCGCTCACGCTCGATCCCGCCGACGTCGAGGGCAAGATCACGCCGCGCACCAAGGCCATCGTGGCCGTGCATATGCGCGGCGGGCCGTGCCGCATGGACGAGATCATGGCGCTGGCCAGGCGGCACGATTTGAGCGTGCTCGAGGACGCAGCCCAGGCCAATGGCGGAAGCTACAAGGGCCGCAAGCTGGGGAGCATCGGCCATATTGGGGCGTTCAGCCTGCAGTTCAGCAAGGTGATCACCTGTGGCGAGGGTGGCTTGATCACGGCCGACGGTATGCGCGCGCCAAAGGACGAGGTCTTGCCCGGCGTCATGCTGCGCCTGAGCGAATTGCAGGGGGCTGTGGCACTGGCGCAACTGGGCAAGCTCGACGCGCTCATCGCCGACATGCGCCGCAACCGCGCCGTGCTCAAGGCCAGCATAGCCGGTCTGGCTGCGCGGCATGGCATCGCCTTCCGCGACGAGCCCGATCCAGACGGCGACGCCGGGGTCAGCCTGATCTTCTTCATGCCAGAGATCGCGCAGGCGCGCTGGGTCAGCGAGGCATTGGCCGCCGAGGGGCTATCGGCCTGGGTCATCTATGACGGTGAGCGCGATCAGCACGTGTTCTGCGACTGGCCGCCGATCGTGAACCGGCACAGAGGGGCCGCGGCCTTCCCGCGCGAGATGTGCCCGCGCACGCTCGACCTGTTGCAGCGGGCCGTGCACCTCGACGTCAGTCCCGACCTGACCGGCGCGCAGTTGGAGGAGATGGCCGATGGCCTGCACAAGGTGCTCAACACGCTGGCGTGATTGCTTGAGGTTTTCGGTTTTCTCGCGGAGACATGGTGGGCCAAAGAAGCGGAGAGCTAAAAGACGCTCCGATTCTCCGCTTTCTCCGCTCCTCCGCGAAAAGTCCTGAGGTAATCAGCGCGTTGGGTTAAGCATCGCCAATCCCTTCGAGTCAGTCGGCAGGGCATACAACCATGCCCGGCGGCGCTTGCCGATGACGTGCAGCGCGCCCATCTTGCGCAGGCAATAGGCCGCGCGGCGGGCGAACGGCACAGAGCGCTGCATGGCCGAGGCTAGATCGCGCGCGGTGAAGGGCGCAGGCAATCCTGTCGGCAGCAGCTTGAGGAAGTCGGCGGGCTGGGCAAAGGTGGTCGTCTCGATCACTTCCATCAGCCGCCGGTCGAGCACGCTCCAGCCGCCGCGCCGCCGGCTGCCTTTGCCATCGTTGCAGCGAATCTCCTCCTCGCGGGTCAACACCACGTCCAGCGTCAAGTTGGGGTGCGCCATCAGCGCCGGGAAGCTGATCAACTCGTCGAACAGGTGGGGCAGGCAGCCATGTTTGGGCGACCGTTTGCGGCTGATGGGGCTGCCGTCCGGCGTGACCTTGACGATCCACTTCTCGCAGGCGATGGGATACACAAGGCGCACGCGATGGGTCGCCAGCAGCGCGCACAGCTTGGGGCGGATGGCCGAGAAGCTGCGGGTCTGCACCTCGATCAGCAGAGGCTCTGGCGACTCGCGCAGATTGGCCGGGCGCACCACGTCAATCCGGTAGCCGTCCACCACCTGCTCGACGCGCGCGTCGTCGCAGGCGTAATGCTGTTTCAGGCTAGCATGCAGCGACGACTCGTTGCGCTTGCGGGCATAGGTGACGGGCATGGCGATGCCGGAGATGATAGCGGCGCATATCGCACTCGTGTTTCGCAATCCACTGTCAATGCGCGTCGTGATGACTGAGGCACGGCTGCTCAAAGCCCTGCCAGCGCATAGTCAACCGCTTGGTCTAGGGTCATCGCACGGCCGGCGGCCCAGGCGGCGGCAAACGCCGACTCATCCACATCAGCACGCGCCTGCGCCAAATGGCCTTCAGACAGCGGCTTTTCGCCCGGCGGGAATGGCCACCCGATCCGCTCGCGCGCGGCCTCGGCGGCACCAAACAGCCGTGCTGCGCGCTGGGGTTGACGCACATCCGCCGCGATCCACGCACACCGTTCCAGAGTTTCAATGAGATTCGCGGTGCGTTGCGATTCCTGCTGTAGGACAAGCGCCCTACTGAGCAGCACATAGGCTGCGTCGTCATTCCCTTGCCGGTGTCGCACATAGCCCAGGTATGGCAGCAACCATGGCAATCTAGCCCAATGCTGAGCACGCCGGCACCATGCCTCGCACGTTTCCAAGTGCAAGGCTGCACCTTCAATGTCGCCCTGCGCCAGCAAGGTGTTCGCCAAGTACATCAGCGCGTTAATCGCGCCGTCTTCATCACCGCCCTCGCGGCACAACAACACTGCCCGAAGCATTAACTCGGCGGCGCGTGCATGGTCACCAGAATAATAGGACACACCACCCAGGGATGAATAAAGCTGTCCTGCGAGTGCATCGTCGCCGACGGCTTGCACTGCTGCAATACCCTCCTCCAGCGATGCGGCAGCTTCGGCGATCCGACCCTGATCAAGTTTGAGTCCTGCGAGCAACCACAATGCCATGCCGATGCCGCGCTGGTCTCCAATCTCCCGGAACAATTCCAGGCTTTGTGTGAGCAGTGACTCCTGCTCGCTTGGCTCCCTCGTGGCCCAGCCCTTGTTCACCAGAACCCACGCCATCCCTGCTTTGTCACCCAGCTCGCGGAACAGCGCTAAGCTCTCGTCGGCAAGCCGATGCGCATTTGCATGTTCCCCCCGCCACTGCAACAAATTCAATGCGGCTCGGAGCGCGTTGGCACGCGCACGCTTTGGCGCGGCAGCTTCAGGAAGCGCAAGCAACTGCGAGATCCACGACCAGCCCTCATCCCAGCGGTTGGCCCACCAAAACCAATAGTCGCCCAAAGCGCTCGCCAGCCTCAAACCGAGTTCAGCGTGATAGGTGGACAGTGCACAGCCAAGCGCGGCGCGGCAATTGTCCTGTTCAACATCCAGGCGCACGTACCGCGCTTTTCTTTCGGCGCTGGTCATTGTGGAGGGGACGCGCTCGGCGAGTTCGAGGAAAAACTCCGCGTGACGTTGCCGAACAGCTTCCCCCTCGCCCCTCTCCTCCAAACGCTCCAGCGCATACTCGCGCAGCGTTTCCAGCATGGTGAAGCGTGTCTCAGCGCCGTTGGCTTCGGCCATGCTCATCGGTTTGATCAGGTTTTTATCAATCAGGGATTGGAGGTGGGCAATCACAGCCTGACCGACACCACCGACTTCCTCAGCCATCTCAAGCGTCCAGCCTCCGGCAAACACGCCCATGCGGGCAAACGTCGCTTGCTCATCCGCGCTCAGCAGGGCGTAGCTCCGGTCAATCGTGGCGCGCAAAGTCTGATGGCGCGCGGCCAAATCGCGGGCGCCATTGGTTAAGAGCACCAGCCGCCGGTCGAGCCGGCCGAGGCCGAAGCGGTCTATCGCGAGGACTTGCGGCAGTATCCGAAGAACGGCTGGTCGCTGTTTGGCCTGGCGCAGAGCCTGAAGGCGCAGGGCAAGGATGCCGACGCGGCCGAGGTGCAGCAGCAGTTCGAGGAGGCGTGGCAGCATGCCGATGTGACGCTGACCAAGTCGCGGTTCTGAAGTGGAGCAGACCTCCGAAGCGCGAAATGCTTCGGAGGTCTGCCGTGCTTGACCCTCATTCAAAGCGCGGCAAACTTGGGCGATGCGAAAAGCACCCTTCGCAGCGCTGATCGTAGCGCTGAACATCGCGCTCATCGTCGCAACGCTCATCATTCCCCAGACCGTAACCGTCAACGCCGATACGGGCGTCTCTCAACCCTTATCCCTCACCCCTGAACTCCCGCAAGCGATCTACCGCGTCACCCTGCGCACGTCAGCCGATGCCCAACTATTGCTGAGCACCGGCTACGACGTGCTCGAAGCGCGCGAGGGTGATGACGTGTTCATTCTGGCTGACGAAGCTGCGACCGATGCCTTGCGCACCCAGGGCTATGTCATCAATCTCCACACAGAACTCACAACTCACAACTCACAACTCATCCCTCAAACCTATTTCGGCGGCTACCGCACCGTAGTCGAACACTGGGCGCATCTCGATGCCGTGGCCGCAGCCCATCCCGATCTGACGAAGCTGGTGGACTATGGCGACAGTTGGCGCAAGGTCAACAACGTACCCAACGGCCACGACCTGCGCGCCATCTGCATCACCAAGTTACGCGAGGGCGATTGCGCCCTCGACCCGGAGACCGACAAGCCGCGCTTCCTTGTCATCGCCGCCACGCACGCGCGCGAGCTGAGCACGAGCGAGATGGCCTGGCGCTTCATGGACCTGCTGGTAGAAGGCTACAGTGCCGACGCCGACATCACCGCGCTGTTGGACTACAACGAAATCTGGATCGTGCCGGTGGTCAACCCTGATGGCCGCACGATCGTCGAGCAGGGCGGCAGCAACCCGCTATTGCAGCGCAAGAACACCAACTACGCGCTCGGCAATTGCGCCGTTCCCAACGGCGGCGTGGACCTGAACCGCAACGGCAGCTACAAGTGGGGCGCGGCCGGGACTAGCACGGCGCCATGCTCATCAGTGTATCTAGGCCAATCGCAGGCCTCGGAGCCGGAGCAGTATTACCTCGAAACGCTGATGGGGCAGTTGTTCCGCGACCAACGCGACATCGGCGATCTGCCGGCCGCGCCGATCACCACGACCGGCTCGATGCTGACGCTGCACTCGTTTGGCAACATGGTGCTGCTGCCGTGGGGCTGGACGGAATGCTTTAACGCGCTGTGCCCACCCAGCAAGCGCGCGCCCAACGACGCCGGCCTGCGCGCCTGGGGTTTCCGCATGAGCCACTACAACGGCTACGTCACCGGTCAATCGTCCGAGGTGCTCTACGCCGCAGCAGGCGTCACGGACGATTGGGCCTATGGCGTGCTCGGCATTCCCGGGGCGACGTTCGAGATCGGCCCGAGCAGCGGCACATGTGGCGGCGGCTTCACCCCGCCCTACTCTTGCCAGGACGGCACGTTCTGGCCGCTCAACCGAGGCGCACTGTTGTATGCGGCCAAGCTGACACGCCAGCCGTATGCCTTGTCGCTCGGGCCGAACACGCTCTCGGTCACCGTGAGCGTGAGCAACGGCGTGGTGATGACGGGAACAGCCGTGACCATCACTGCGACCATCAACGACAATGCGTTTGGCAACAGTGGCTACGACCGGCCAGCGTCGCAGGTCATCACTGCGGCAGAGTTGTATCTGGACGCGCCACCATGGGCCGGTGGCGCGCCCATCACCATGACCGCCCGCGATGGTGCGTTCAACAGCAACACGGAGGTGGTGACGGCAACGCTGGACACGACCAGCCTGAGCGCAGGCCGGCACATGGTGTTCGTGCGCGGCAAAGACGCAGCCGGCAACTGGGGGCCGGTCACGGCACAATGGCTAACGGTGCTGGGGGATAAACGAATTTTTGTGCCGGCGCTGCGGCATGATTTGGAGCCGTGAGTCAGCCAGTAGACCTCTTGCATAAGTCAGGTGGACTCCACCTTTCGCAGGCAAAATCATGACGATTGACGAGGTGGAGTCCACCTCAACACGCACTTTTGCAAGAGTTCCAGTGCATAGAATGAGCCCTGCGCGATGAGAATGTCTGGACTTACGCAAGACCGTTTGTGGGACGCAGATGAACGCGGATTTCGCGGATACATTCGTTCCGATCCGCGTTGTCTGCGGGCATCCGCGTCCGAATTCTGATCACCTGCGTAAGTCCTGAATGTTTAGCTCACAGGGCTTCGTGCTGTAGACCAGCGATTCCATCGTCGGGCTTACTCCGCAACGCCTAGAGCGACGTGGCAGCGGTCGCACTCGCCCAATGCGCGCTGCTGATTGAGAAAACCGATGGCCGCGTTGCCGTCGGTGGTGTGCGAGGCGTGGCAGGTGACGCACGTCGCGGCGTCCGGATCGGCTGCTTGCCAGCGCGCCAGGTGACGGTGCGAATGCATGTCGAAGCGACTGTCTGTGGGCACATCGGCGTGGCACTTCAAACAGTTGGCGTCGCCAATCGGCGTGGTCTGCACCGCCGGCTGAACCGCCGTGCCAGAAAACCATTTGACCGCATCCTGCACGCCCAGCGACATGGCCTTGGCGCGGCCCATCAGGCCAGGCTCGGAGTGGCAGTCTATGCAGCGTGTGGCGGTTGGATGGCCATCGCTTCGGGCCAGCATGGCGTGCGCAGAAGCCAAGTCGGTGGCAGCGGTAGCCTGCGTGCGCGCGAAGTAGGTGGCCTCTGGCTCGGCGTGACACGAGGCGCAGAACGCATCGTTCTCTTCGGCCCGCGCCAGTGCGGCGAAACTGAGGACGCCGAACAGGGCCAGGGCAAAGATGACCAACGCGGGCGCAGCCCAACGTGAGCGCGTCATCAGGAGCGGATACCTACAGTTCCTTCAACGCCCTGGGGTCGGCAGAGGTTTGCCGGTTGGACGCTTGGGGCGGGAATAACTTCTGGTAGGCGAGCCGGCCGAAGATGGGCAGGAAGGCCGCGCGCCCGCGCAGCGCGTTGATGATGCCGAGCACCCAGGCGATAAGGCTAAAGACAATCGCCACGGCTACCAGCGCAAACAGTGCGTTGCCGATGAGAAACCCAAACGGGATCCATGCCAGCAACCATGTAACGACCGCCCAACCCACCGGCACACCAACCATGAAGATCACCAAGCCGATCGCTTGCCGCAGATGAAACATGGCAAAGGCGTTCTGGCGTTGCGCCAGCAAGACAAACAACCAGCCGATGACGGGCAGGTAGGCAATGGCGGCAGACACACGCGTAGACGAATCCATGGCACGCAACCTCCGAAACTCAATCTCAGCCCTCAATGCCTTTTAAGTCCAACTCTTCTGAAAAGTGGCACGCCCCAAAGTGCCCCGGCTTCACCTCGCGCAATGCCGGCACTTCGGTCTTGCAGCGCTCCTGGGCGTAGCGGCAGCGCGGATGAAAGATGCAACCCGGCGGCGGGTTGACCGGGCTGGGCACTTCGCCCTGCATCTTGATGCGGTCAAAACTGAGCGCGGGATCGGCCGGCGGGATGGCGGACAGCAGCGCCTCGGTGTAAGGATGCCGCGGATTGCGCAACAGATCGTCGGTTGGGGCCATCTCGACGATCTTGCCCACATACATCACGGCGATGCGGTCGGAGATGTGTTCCACCACCGAGAGGTCGTGGGCGACGAAGATCAACGTCAGGCCCAGCTCTTCCTGCAACTCCTCCAGTAGGTTCAGCACCTGCGCCTGCACCGACACATCCAGCGCCGACACCGGCTCGTCGGCGATCACCAGGCGCGGGTTGAGCGATAACGTGCGCGCCAGGCCGATGCGCTGGCGCTGCCCGCCCGAAAATTCGTGCGGGTAGCGGTTCATGTAGGCCGGGTCGAGGCCGACCGCGCGCATCAACTCGGCCACGCGCTGCTCGGCCTCCTTGCCGCGTGCCACGCCGTGGATCTCCAGCGGCTCGCTGATCAGGTCTTTGACCGGCAGGCGCGGGTTGAGCGAGCTGAACGGGTCCTGGAAGATCATGCGCATTTCCTGGCGCAACGGCTTCATGTCCTTCTGGCTGATATGGGCCACGTCCACCCACTCGCCCGTCTTGCGTCGAAAACGAATTTCGCCGTTGGTCGGGTCATACAGCCGCAGGATTGTCCGCCCAACCGTAGTCTTGCCGCAACCGCTTTCGCCCACCAGCCCCAAAACCTCGCGTTCGCGTAAAAACAGGCTGACGCCGTCTACTGCCTTGACGTGACCCACCACGCGTTGGGTGATGCCCCGGTGGATGGGGAAATACATCTGCAAATCTATGATCTCGAGGAGGAGGTTGTCTTTGTCGGTCATGTGTCTACGTCACTTCACAAAGGTTCAAGGCAGCTGGTCAGATGCATGGAGTTTCGCAGGGTTTGGCAATCTTGCAAAAGCGCCCGGTCACTTGTCTAAGGGGATGACGACTTCTGCCATGATCTGGTCGGGATCGTTCCATCCCTTTTGCTGCGCCAGCTTCTGAAAGGCGCGGCGATACACGAGCGACACCTTGACCGTCGCCGGCGCGCCAGCCAGCAAATCAAATGCATAGGCCGTCGTGTCCGTCCTCATCGGGAACAAGCGCGAATCCTCGACGATCGTCGTCGGCCGCCAGAACGCCCCTGTCGGCGCTTCGCCGGTCCAGTTGTCCTTCAGAATTTTGGCAAACGCCTTGCCGGGTTGACCGGCATAGTTGCCCGTCCACTCCGGCAAAGCCGGCCCCTGTTGCAGGATCAATAGCTGGCCTTGTGCGTCACGCGCTTCGACCACCAGCATGACCGACCGCATGGGTGAGTCGGTCGGCACGGCGTGGCCGGTTTTGTCGTTGGTAATGCTGACTTGCACACGCAATGTGTCACCATCGCGCGCCGCGGTGTTGGTCATCGTCACCGCATTCCACAACAACGACTGGCTGGATGCGCCGGGCATGGTGTGGTCGTGATACGTCACGTAGTCGCGCAGCGTCCCCCCTTTCTCCGGCGGCACGCTGAACTGCGTGTCCTTCTTCGGCATGTGGCAATCCTGGCAGGTCTTACCAGTATCGGGATTGCTATACGGGCTATCCAGCCATTCGCCATACGAGTTGTAGATCACGGTGCCGCCCGTCACCTTCATGTTCGAGACCACACCGCCGAAGACGCCGAAGTGGCAGGCGGCGCAGAATTCGCTCTTCGAATGCAACGGCGAATAAGTGACCTGCTCGCGGCTGGAATCGATCAGCGTGCCAAAGAATTGCTTCTGTCCATTCGGCGGGCGCTGCAGTTGCATGGACAGGATGCCGGGCATATCCGGGTAGGGTAGCCCGGTGCCAGGATCCAGTATGACGCCGCTGACCACGTGGCAGAACTCGCACGCCACACCCTCTTCCCCGATGCCCATCATGCCAACCGGCGTCACACCCCGAATGCTCGGCTTGACGTCAAGCGCTTCGGCCTTGTCGGCGGTGTAGGAGGCATGACAGCCCGACCAGGCGCACGAGTTGGTCGTCGGTATCTTGGCCGCGACGGGCGTGTGACAAGTGGCGCAGTTGCCGGGGTAGTCGGGGTTGTCCAGGCGGAAGCCAGGCCCAGTGTCGGGCAACGACGGGTCGGGCCGGAGCGCTGTGCCGTCACTTTGGAATTGCGTCACTTGACCCTTCTGACCCTGGACGTTGGTCCCCCGAAACACGGTGATGAAGCGCGGGTTGACGGCCGATTGCGAATGCGCATCGGCCTGCCACTCAGGATATTCGCGGTGGCACAGCCCGCAACTGGCCGACCCCGACACGCCGTCCTGGCTGAACCAGGTGTATTCGTGGTTGTCTTCGTTGAATAACGGTTGCAGGCTGACGGCGACGCTCGGCCCGTCCTCCGTCCAAGTGGGGTTGCCTGGATCGAGGTTGACCCAACCGATGAAGTGATCCTTTGCCCAGGCCGTCACGGTGACGGCGTTCGACCCGCCCAGCCCCTGGCCATGCAGGCTAAAGGTGCCGTCTGCCGCTGTCGTGGTTTGGTTCGGCGTGCCTTGCAACTGCACGATCGCGCCGGCCACCGGTCCATTTGCATTGGTCACCACGCCGGTGACCGTGGCGGGCAAGCGGGCAGGCGAATTGATGCCGGCTTGGTCGGCGCACGCGGCCAGCACGACGATGAGCGCAGGCAGGACGACGAGGCTGCTCAGTGCCAGTGGCAAATTGATCTTTCCGCGCCGCACAACTCTCATCTTCATCGTCCGCTCAACACAGAGTCAAAACCTTCATCAAGTCTGCTCTTTCAGCGCGGCGCATTTATGCCCGCGCATTGCCCGAGGCTAAAGCCATCGGGCTGAGAGAACAGAGCGGGTTGGTTGTGCAACAGCTACCTCGACGCATACGGGTCGGCCGCGTCGCGCAGGCCATCGCCCAAAAAGTTATAGCCCAACACGGCCATGATGATGAAAAGTGTCGGGGCCAGAATCCAGACCTGCTGGCTCAGCGTTTGCAGGTTTTGCGCGTTGCGCATCAGCAGACCCCAACTCGTCAGCGGCTCTTGAATACCGATGCCCAGGAAACTCAGGAACGACTCGGCCAGGATGACGCCAGGGATGGACAGGGTGAGGATGACGATGACATGGCTGAGCGTGTTGGGATACAAGTGCCGGAAGATGATGCGCGCGTCGGACGCGCCCATCTCCTTGGCCGCCAGGACGAAGTCGGTGCGGCTCATGGCCAGCACCTTGCCGCGCACCTCGCGCGCCAGCGTCGTCCAAGACAGCAGCGCAAAGATGCACGACATGATGACGAAGATTGTGAACGAATCGGCCGTCTTGGGCACGAGCGAGGCGAGCGCCATGAACAGCGGCAACTGCGGGAAGGCGTTGACGAACTCGACGAAGCGCTGGATGACATTATCCGTCTGGCCGCCGTAATAACCCGACACCACCCCGATGACGGACCCCACCACGATGCTGATCAACGCGGCGAACAGGCTCATGGTCAGCGAGATGCGCCCGGCCTGGCAGGCCTTGCCCCACAAGTCGCGCCCCAGCTTGTCCGTGCCGAGCATATACAGCTTGCCACCCTCTTCAACGCCAATCAGGTGCAGGTCGGTCGGGATGATGCCAAGCAACCGGTAGGGCCAGCTTCGCACAAAGAACTCGATAAAGTATTTCTTCGTCGTGTCCTCGATGAATGTTACCTGAAAGGTCTTAGGGTCCATCGTGCTGCCGATGCCATACACGAATGGCCGGAGGCTGAAGTTACCCTGAGCATCCACGAAGTGCACTCGATTAGGCGGGATGAAGGCATCCTTCAAGTTGTCGCCGTAGATTGGGTTAGGCGAGAAGAATTCTGCAAACGCCGCCAGCATCATCAGCGTGATGATGATCATCCCGCCGACGATGGAGATGCGGCTGCGCCGGAACCGCCGCCACACCAACTGGAAGTAGCTCTCGTGCCGTTCCGACTTGGCAAGCAGTTGTTCCAACGTCGGCGTGCCGGGTGTGCCTGGTGAGCCGGGCGGGTTGGGGTTTAGGAGTGCGCCTGGGTTTGCGGTTGCCATATCTCTCTGTTAATTGTCATTCCGAGGCTGAAAGCCGAGTCCCGGATCCCGATCCCGTAGCTCCGTTCCGGAGCTACGGGATCGGGGAGAATCCCTGATGCGCTACCCCGATTGGGCCAACATCGGCCAGCCGATTTTCGCAACAGCCGGGGGAGCTTTAAGGGATTCCTCACTTCGTTCGGAATGACCATCCTCTAACTGTAGCGAATACGCGGATCCAACACCGCGAGCAGTAGGTCGGAGATCAGGTTGCCGGCGATGATCAGCGCGCCGTAGATTACCAACAGCGCCCCGGCGATGTAAATGTCCTGGCCGACCAACGCAGCGAAAAACAGTGGGCCGAGCGTGGGCAGGTTCAGCACGATGGCCGCCTCCAGCTCACCCTGCATCATGTAGGGCAGCACTGTGCCTTGATACGCCACAATGGGGTGCAGCGCATTCGGCACGGCGTGCTTGTTCATCACCACGGCCTCGCGCAAGCCTTTCGAGCGCGCGGTTGTTACGAATTGTGCGCCCAACACATCCAACAGGTTGCCGCGCATCACCCGCATGTTGTAGGCCACGCCGCCCAGCCCGGCGATGACCAGCACCGGCCAGATGTTCTGGAACATGTTTCCCACTTTCGCCAGACTCCACGGCGCAAGCACATACTGCGGCGAAAAGAAGCCTTGAATGCTGGGCTGTTTGAAGACAAAGATCAGCACATACAAGATGACCAGAGCGATGGCGAAACGCGGGATGGATGTAAAGATAAAGGCCAGGATGGCTGCGGTGTTGTCAACGGCGCTGTACTTGCGGGTCGCCACATAGATGCCCAGGCCAATCCCAATGACCGTAGAGATGAGGTGGCACATCAGCGCCAGCATGAGCGTATAGGGCAACCGCTCGGCGATCAGCTCACCCACGTCTTTGCGATAGGCAAACGAGAAGCCGAACTTGCCCTCGGTCACCATGCCTTGAATCCACGTGACGAACTGCACCGGCAGGGGCTGATCCAACCCATATTGTTTGCGTAATTGATCTGCCTGGCGTTGTGCGTCCTCCGCAGTCACGCCGGGCTGTTGTAACAGGAAAGCCTCGTAGTTGGTGGCAACATCGCCTGGCGGCAATTGGATCACCATGAATGACACAAATGCGATGCCGATCAGCATGAAGACAGCGATGATCAACCGGCGCAGGATGTAGTTGAGCATAGCGACCTAATCTTGCCCCCTCCCAGCCTCCCCCGTTTCACGGGGGAGGAGTGCAGACTCCCCTCCCGCCTGATCCTTCAGCAAGCTCAGGAGGAGGGGTTGGGGGAGGGCTGCTTGTACTACGCACTAAACAGCGGTACAGTCTCCGGTTGGTTCTGCGGCAGTTGGTCTGCCGCCGGCGTCCACAGATGATCAAGCAGGATCGCGTCCTCTACCCAGGTGTACAGGAACGTCGGTGTCGCCACCGGGATGTTCTTCACACGCTTGGCCAGACCGAGGCCATAGCGCCCGCTGAACACGCCCAGGTGATACACGTTCTCCGTGAACACCTTCTGGTATTCGGACATGATGGTCTGCCGCTCAGCGGTGTCGAACGTCACGCGATACTTCGCGATGTCGTCAATGAGCGTCTGCTCAAAGTCCATCAGCGTGCGCGGCGTGTCGCCCTCGCGGTGAATGCCGAAGTTCTTGGTGATTGGTGCCAACAGAGTTGGGTTGACCGAGGGCAAGCCGAAGGCTTGACCACCGCGATACACGCGAATATCCCAGGTGCCGGTGTTGTTGATCTCTGTCAGCGTGGTGCTGTTCGCTACGCGCGTGTTGATCTTGATGCCAACTGCACCCCACTGGTTAACCAGGGCCTCGGCCACGCTCTGCGTCTCTTGGGCATCTTCAGACGAGAGCAACTGCAACACGACTGGCTGGCCCTTTTGCGGCCCATCCGACCATTCGCGCACGCCGTCGCCATCGGTGTCCTTCAGACCCATCTCGTCCAGCAGGACTTTGGCCGACTCGACGTCATACGGGTAATAGACCACGTCCTCCTTCTTGAAGTAGGGCGATCCGGGGTATAGGCCGCCGGCATAGCCGCGCAGGAACGGCCCGCGCATGATGGCCTGAGCGATGCCGTCGCGGTCAGTGGCGTAGCTCAGCGCCTTGCGGAAGCGCAGGTCTCGGCTGAGCTGGCGCACGGCCTTGTCGCGGTCGTCGGCGGTGCCCACTTCCTCGGCGTAGTTGAACTCCACGCCGTAGCCCAACAGTTCCGGCCCCCAGTTGATGGCGAACGTCGCGTCCGGCTCCTGGGCCTTGGTCATCGAGTTGACGTAGGAGCTGGGGTTCTCCAGGTTGGTGTGGTCGCAATCGCCGGCCATGGTGCACAGGTCGCGCCCGATGCCGCTGGGGCCTTTCCGATACTGGACTTCGTCGAAGTAGGGCAGTTGCTTGCCGGTCTCGTCCACCTTCCAGTAATACGGGTTCCGGCGCATCACCAGCAACTCGTCGGTCTTGTACTGGGTCGGCACCCACGGGCCCATGGTCGCGATGGGCATCTTGTCCGGCGGCATCGCGTTGTCGAAGTCCTTGTAGGTCGGCTTCGGGTCCTTGGTGCTGAACTTGGGGTGGAACTCTTCGAGCACGTGCTTGGGCGAGACGACGAATCCACCTTCGCCCAGGTCGTAATACACACCCAAGGGCTTCTCTATGCCAAAGGTGAACTTGACGGTGTAATCGTCCACCTTCTCCAGCGTGGCATCTTGGTCGCCATATTTGAACGCGTCGAGTGTGCGCATCGCGTTCACGTTGGGGTCAGAGACATAGGCTTCCCAGGTGAACACCACGTCGTCGGCCGTGAAGGGCTGGCCGTCCGACCACTTGGCGCCTTCGATCAGGTTGACGGTCAGCGATTTGCCATCATCCGACCACGACCAGCTCTTGGCCAGGTTGGGGAATGGCTCGATGTCCTGGTCGGCGCGGAAGAGCGGGCCGATCTTGAATAGCGACTGGTTCTGCACGCTGTAGGACTCGATGCCGAACCAACCCGCGCTCACGCCGGCCATGCGGTTCCAGCCCGCGGTCGGGCAGGCCGAGAAGCCGCGCCACAGGTCGCCATACTCGCCGGGGCCGTCCTTCATGCCGCTGCTCAGCAGCACTTGCGGCTCTTTGGGCAGGCGCTCGGCCACGGGCGGCAGCTTGCCTTCGTCCACCAGTTTCTTCACGTAATCCGGCTCGGAATACTCGGGCAACGCCTTGTAGGTCACGATCTGGTCAATGGGCAGGCGCTGGGCTTCGCCACCACCCAGGTCAATCGCGGGTGCGTCGGGATAAGGGATGGGGTCCTTGACAGTGCCCATCGCAGCCGGCGCCTCGGCGGCGGGAGCAGCCGGCGCTTCGGTTGCTGCGGCCGGGGCCTCGGCGGCGGGCGCTGCTGGTTCGGCTGGAGCCGCAGGTGCGGCCGGCGCAGCAGTACAGGCAGCCACGACGGCGCTTGCGCCACCCAATGCGGTCACCCGCAACATATCTCGGCGGGTCAGCTTGCTTTTCATCTTGCTTTCTCCTGAGTTGGTTGATTACTTGTAGGGGCAAAGCATTCGCTGCAAAGGCCGATGTTCGCAACCCTGTGTGGCGAATGCTTCGCCCCTACACAAACATGGATCCTGGCATTCGCGGGGGAACGCGAATAGGTTTTGCGCACTGGATCAAGTGCGTTGCCCAACGATCAAGCATCGGGCAAAGATAAAGCGTTTGTGATCCGGTCCTTTCGTCTCGTCACCTCCTGTTCGTGTTTCGTGTTTCGTCGCAACCGTGATCTGCGAAGTAACGGGGTGTTCGTCAACGTAAATCCATGAAGCCGTCATTCCCGCGAAGGCGGGAATCCAGTGACTCGACAGGCTGGATTCCCGCCTTCGCGGGAATGACAATGCGACTTAATGACCTTCCTTTGACGCACCACGAGTACTCGTTGACATGTCTTTTGGAATCTTCCTTCACTTGCTGTGCAACCAGCACGCCGAGAGATGCCCTGGCGCAGCTTCCTCCAACGGAGGCATTTGATCCCGGCAGACGTCCATGACGTGCGGACAGCGCGGCGCAAACGGGCAACCGCGAATCTCCGCCGTCGGGCTGGGCACCATGCCCTTGATCGGCACGAGCTTTTGCCTGGTCCGCCCAAGCACCGGCACCGAGTTCAGCAGCCCCACCGTGTAGGGATGCAGTGGATGATGAAACAGTTCGTTCACATCGGCATATTCGACGATCTCACCGAAATACATCACCGCGATGTGATCGGCCATCTGCGACACCACGCCCAGGTTGTGGGTGATGAGCATGATCGAAGAGCCGAAGTCATTCTTCAGCGCGCGCATCAAGTCCAGAATTTGCGCCTGCACCGTCACATCCAGCGCGGTGGTCGGCTCATCGGCGATGAGGATTGACGGGTTGCACGAGAGCGCCAGGGCGATCATGGCGCGCTGGCGCATGCCGCCACTGAGTTGATGTGGATACTCGCGGACGCGCTGCCGCGGCGCGCTCATCTGCACGCGGGTGAGCATCTCCACTGCGCGCTCCAACGCCTCTTTGCGCCCCAGTTTCTGATGAAGCTGGACGGATTCGGCGATCTGATCGCCGATGGTCATGAGCGGATTGAGCGACGTCATCGGCTCCTGAAAGATCATCGCGATCTCCGCACCGCGAATCTCGCGCATCTCCGCCCCCTTCGCCTCCAACTGGGTGATGTCCACCACGTCGCCGTCCTTGCGGTGCAGCCGGATCGCGCCTTCTACGATTTTGCCGGGCGGGCTGGGGATCAGCCGCATGATAGACATCGAAGTGATGCTCTTGCCACAGCCGCTCTCACCCACGATGCCCAGCGTCTGCCCCCGGTTCAGGGTGAAGGTGACGCCGTCCACCGAGCGCACCGTGCCGCTCTCCAGGAAGAAATATGTCTTGAGGTTGTCCACCTCAAGGATGGGCCTGCCGGCCGCAGTGACAGGGGCGAGGGCTTGGGGAGCAGCTTGCGTCATGGATTTACGAGTTTCTGGCACGCCCGCTATTTCGTCAAACTCAATTGAACTGCGGCAGCCACGGTTTCTCTGCCTCGAACAGCTCATCCACCATCGTCCGAATCTGCGGCAGCGTCATCAGCGCCCCAGTCAATGGGTCGAGTGCCACGGCCTGATGCACGGCGTCTTTGTCGCCGGTCAGCGCGCCGGCCACGGCCAGCTCTTGCACGTTGATGTTGGTGCGGTTGATAGCTGCGCATTGCGGCGGCAGCGGGCCGTGCATCGTCGGTTGGATGCCGTTGCGATCCACCAGACACGCCACTTCGACGCAGGCGTTGGCCGGCAGGTTGTTGATCGCCAGCGCGCCTTTCGCCCCGGGCAGGCCGTCGTTGGGCACGTTCCCGTAGATCACGCGCTTCTGATCGGTCTCCATGCTATGAATAATCAGCGAACCGTATTCTTCGCTGCGCTGCAGCGGGCCGTTGATCGCATCCTCCAGCTTGCGCTGTTGCTCCGGCGTCTGCCGGCCGCTGCTGATGACGTAGTAGTCCCAGCGCGTCTTGATATACGCCTTGACCGTCTTTGGGTCTTTGCGAAACCAGGGCGTGTATTCACTGCCGTGATGGCTGCTCTCGGTGTGGAAGTAGCCGAAGGTGCGCAGGATTTCGCTGCGCACGCGCTCGTAGTAATACACGTCGTCGTTCACATCGTGGTCGGCGCCGGTCTGCACAAACTTGCTCTTGGCGTTGCTGCCGTTGCCATTGACGCTGACCGCAAAAGGCGATGGGTTCTGGCACAGCATCGTTTGGCGAATCTGGGGGTAAACGTCGTTGCCGTCCTGGTCAATGAACTTGGTAAACCAGGCCTGATGATTGATTCCGCCGCATTTGAACGACACATCCTCGTAATTCAAGCCGGCGCGTTTGATCAACATGGCGCTGGTGCCCTGCACGCTGTGGCATAGCCCTACTGTCTTCACGCCCATACTGTTGGTGGCCCAGCAATTCATGGCCATCGGGTTGGCGTATTGCAGCATCAGCGCGTCGGGGCAGGCGTCCTGCATGTCGCGGGCGATCGCGGCAAGCGCGCCGATGCTGCGCAGGCCGCGAAACACCCCACCTGGGCCCAACGTGTCGCCCACGCATTGATCCAGGCCAAAGCGGCGCGGGATTTCAACGTCGTGTTTATATGCCGCCACACCGCCGACTTGAAACGCCACGATCACGTAATCGGCATTCTTCAGCGCCTTCTTGCGCTGGGTGGTCATCTCCACCTTGGCCGGCAGCTTGTTGTTGGCCACGACGCGCTTCACACGGTCATAGGTGCGCTTCAGGCTCTCGGCGCTGATGTCGTAGAGGACGAGGTTCGATGCTTGCAGTTCGGGGAACGATAGTATGTCCATGGACAGGCGGAGTGGAAACACATAGCCGCCCGCACCGACGATCACGATTTTGGGTGAGCTCATGGATGCGGCCTATTTAAGTCGAACCGGTTCGATTGTCAAACAAGCCCGTCGCTGTCAAACTCTGCGCACCGTCATGGCCACCATCAAGGATGTCGCACATCGCGCCGGCGTTGCACCCAGCACCGTGTCGTATGCCCTCAGCGGCAAGCGATCCATCTCCAAGGAAGCGCGCGAGCGCATCGCCTCGGCCATTGACGAGCTGAATTTCACCCCCAGCGTCCTGGGCCGCCAGCTTGCCAACAGTCGCAGCAACATGATCGGGCTGGTGTTCCCGGTGCGCGATATGGAGCTGGAGAGCGAGACGCTGGCGTTCCTGCCCATCACCGCGAATCTATTGCACAAACACGGCTATGGGTTGAGCCTGTTCACCGGCCAGATGACACCCGAGCAACTGTTGAATCTGTATCGCAACAACACTGTGGATGGATTGATCTTGATGCAGATCAACCGGCAGGATGCCCGCGTGGACATTCTGCGCAACAAGAATTATCCGCTCACACTCATCGGGCGTTGCAACGACATGCGCGGGCTGACGCATGTTGACTTCGATGCGGCCCACGCGGCCTACCTGCTGTTTGAGCACCTGCACCGGCTCGGCCATCGCACCATCGGCTATCTCGATCACACCGCAGCCGTGCACAACGACAAGTTCGGCTACGCCTGGCTGGTGCGGCAGGGGTTCAAGCGCGCAATGAAGGCGTTTGCGCCAACCGTTGTGCACGAGCCAGCCACGGACACGATCGAAGGCAGCTACGCCGCGACCCAAAAATTGCTACAGCGCGAGCCAGGCATCACAGCCGTCGTCACCCACGCCCGCTACACACCTGTCGGCGCGCAACGCGCCCTGAATGAGCGTGGCCGGCGCGTGCCCGAGGACTGCTCGCTGATCGGCATCACCTCCAGCACCATCGCAAAGATGACCACGCCCCAACTCACCTCGGCCGACATCCCGCTCAACGACATGGTACGTACGGGGGCCGAGCTGTTGCTTGAGCAATTGAACGGCAATCTCGCTGTGCAGCGGGTCATCTTCCCGGCGGCACTCGTCGTGCGTGAGAGCACGGCCATTCCCCCAAACGGGTGAGCCGCGCTCCCTGCCCCGCGTGATACGCTGGTTGCAGCCGATGGTTAGCATGAGCGCCGGAGGCAAAACGAATAACGAATATGGTGACAACTACAGGCTTCCCGGCCATTCAGCCGGAGCGTAACGAGGCGGCGCAGCGTCAATTGTGGAAGGGGCGAGACGTATTGGTCATGACGCTGGCGATCATCGTCAGCTTTATCGCAGGCGTGGCTGCGCTCACCGGCGCGGTCTTGGCCACCAGCGGCGGGCTGCGGCCGGATCGCATGCCCGTCGCCTTCAGCGTCGGCATCATCGCCATCCAGGGCCTCGTGATGCTGGTCGCGGTATGGGCGGCTGGCCTGGTGCGCCGGCGCTATACCTGGGCCGACATCGGCCTGACCCGCCCGTCGCGCGGTTGGGTCGCTGCGTCGTTCGGCCTGTTCATCGTGCTGCGCGTGGTCGTGGTGCTGGTCGCGGCGTTGCTAGCCCAGGTTGGCATCACCAGCGTGCAGCCACAGGCCATCGCGCCCGAAGGCTTCACCTGGGTCGGCGCCATCGGCATGCTGATCTTCGCCGGCGTGGTCGTGCCGGTTGCAGAGGAGGTCTTCTTCCGGGGCGTGCTGTATCGCTGGCTGCGCGATAAGTGGGGCGTGGCCGTGGGCGCAATCGTCAGCGGGTTGGTATTCGGCATCGCCCACCTCGAACCCGCCACCGCCATCCCCGCCGCGATCATGGGCATCGCGCTGGCGCTTGTCTTCGAGAAGAGCAAGTCGCTGTGGCCGGGCATCCTGATTCACATCTTGAACAACGCCACGGCCATCGGCCTGCTGTATCTGCTGTTGGGCATGGGCGTGCAAATTCCAGGGGTGAGTTGAGACGAAGCCGCCCATGAACATGTGAACATGGATACGTCGCATCTTCAGCGCCTGGCAGCGCGTGCTTTGGGCATCTTCTGCACGACAGTGCTCATCGGCCTGGGTGTCTTCACTTTGGTCACAGGCGTGCTGAGCGTTGTCACTGGTCACAACTCGGGATTAACGATAAGTGTGCCTGCATTGTGGAGCGCAACCCCCACAACCTTCACGCTTTCGCCCATGTTGTTGTGGGGCCTCGGCATCATCGTCACGGCAGGTGGTGCCATTACCCTGGCTGAGACACTCCGGCCAAGCAAGAAGGATCAATACAAACGCATCGAGGCATTGCGGCAGCAGCAAGACCACTTGAACGAACAGTTGCGCGAGACGGCGGCACAGGAGGAGCGCAACCGGCTGGCGCGCGACCTGCATGACACCATCAAGCAGCAACTGTTCAGCATCAACGTGGCCGCGGCCACGGCGCAAAGCGTGCGCGAGCGCGACCCTGATGCGGCTGCACAGCAAATTCAGCAGGTGCGCGATCTGTCGCAGGCCGCATCAGTGGAGATGAAAGCGCTGCTCACCCAATTGCGGCCGCAGCCCCTTGCCACTATTGGCCTAATCGGCGCGATTCAAGAGCAGCTTGATGCGCTCAAGTTCCGCTCCGAAGTGCAAACCGAATTGCGCAACGATGTGCTGCCCGATGAGGCACAGTTGCCGCTCGGCGCGCAGGAAGCCATCTTCCGCGTGATTCAAGAGGCACTGGCCAACGTGGCCCGGCACGCGCGGGCGAAGCGGGTGATCGTAGATATAAGAATCCCCCCTTCCTCCAATGGGGGGAGGGAGCAGTTGCGCGTCTCGATTCAAGATGACGGCCAGGGCTTTGACCCCGCGAACAGCAAGGCAGGCATGGGCATGAGCAACATGCGCGCGCGAATCGCAGAATTGGGCGGGACGCTCGACGTGCAATCTGCCCCGCACCTGGGCACAACAGTGACTTTCGCTGTCCCATTGACCTCGGCCGAGCAAGCCCACGATCGCGCCCAAAGACAGAAAGAAGAGCGCTATCAACTGGTGTACTGGGCCAGCAGCCTGAGCGCTTTCACCGCCACGATGGTGGTGATTCTGGCCTTTGTGTTGGTTCAACTGCTGCGCCAGATCACGAGCGGTAACACAGCGTGGACGCCGGTGGTGCTCGTGTTGACTCTGGGCACTGCCATAACGCTGCCGCTGTTCTTCGCCAGCGTGAGCTTTCGCCGCCGCGTGCGCATATTGGCCGCCGAGAGCGACATCTGGCCCAAGCTGCTGCGCACCTACGATATCGGGCAGTTGGTGTGGCTAGGACTGCTGTGCACGCTCGTGTTGCTGTCGCTCAAGCAGTTTGTATGGGGCGGCATGGCAGGCATGGCGGCCATCGTTGCCATGATTGCTGCATGGCGTGCGGATCGCGCCATGCGTGATCGCACAGGTGAGTGGGCCACATATCGCATGCTGCGCACGCGCCGCAATGAGCAATTGATCTTCCTCGGCCTTGCCGTGGTCTTTATCATCCTGATCTTCTCTGGACTATATGGTGATGTGCGCCAGGTGAAGTTCTTCCACGATGAGATCAACGGCGAATGGTTCGCGTCATTCATGACGTTGATCTATCCAGCGATGACCCTGTGCGGCGCGCCCGGGCTGATCACGATTCAAAGGCAGATGAACGCCTTGCGCGCGCAGGGCGACGACGACTCGAAGCGCGCGTCGTCAGCTCGCGCAGGCACCAGCGCATTGCGCCCGCTACGCTTTGCAGCAACTGCGCTTGCCCTTGTCTACGGGGCGATTGTGTTACCGCTGGCCGGCATCGGCTTGCTGATTGGGCCGGCCGGGTTGAGTGTGATTGCACCCGCCGTCGCGCCCATCTTGCTGATCGTCAAGTGGCTGATCGAGCGCCGGCTGACCGCACAGGTTGAAGCTTGGTCCGATTTGGGCCACCAGAACTCGGCCATGACGCTCTACAGCATCTTTCTTGTTGCGATGTTGTTCGGCGTCGGCGGGGCCATCATCGGCTACTTTGCCGCAGCAGCCGCACCCGATAGCGCATCCACCCTACCCCAGACGCGCCTGTCGCCCGCGGTCCTGGCCGCAATCGGCGCGTGGTTCGCTGGCTTGCCGTTTTATCTGAGCTTAATGACCGCGCAGACCTGGCAGCGCATCCGACGGCTTAAGCGCGCCGCAAGCGTTCCGGCGGTTCAAGCCTAACGCCGCGCTAACGTGCCGCCGCTAGACTGCGTTCGTTCGTGAGACAAACAATGACTGAACAAAAACAAACCACAAGTAACAATCGCTCGGCCACATGGGCGCTCGTCGGCGTGCTCATCGGCTTCGCCTTGCCCATCTTCATGTGCCTGTGCCTGACCCTCACATCGTTTGCTGGGCTTGGCGCGGCGTTCAGCAGCGCCGGTGCCAGCAGCGCCAGCACGCTCTCCGCCAGCCAACTAGCACCAGCCACACAATTGTCCGGCCCGCTCACCGGCCCGGCCGTGGCCGTCATCAGCGTGAATGGCCCTATCGTCAGCGGTGAGCAGGCGCAGGACTTTGACCTGACCGGCGGCAGCGCTGTCGCCGCATCGGGCAGCATCGTCAAGCTGATCAAACGCGCCGCCCAAGATTCGCAGGTCAAGGCCATCTTGCTCAAGGTAGACAGCCCGGGCGGAAGCGTAATCGGCAGCGACGAGATTTATCACGCGCTCAAGGAAGCGGGCAAACCCGTGGTCGTGCACATGGGCGCGCTGGCCGCGTCGGGTGGCTACTACGTCAGCATGGCGGCCGATCACATCGTCGCTCATCCGGACACGCTCACCGGCAGCATCGGCGTGATCAGCGAGTTCACTAACATCGAAGGGCTGTATGAGAAGCTCGGCCTGCAAAGCACCATCGTCAAGAGCGGCGAGAACAAGGACTTTGGTGCGCAGACTGCGCCGTTCACCGAGGAGGATCGCAAGCTGTGGCAGGCTATCATTGACGAGACCTACGACAGCTTTGTCAACATCATCGCCGACAACCGCGGCATGACCGTCGAGGAAGTAAAGAAGCTGGCCGATGGCCGCATTTACACCGGCCGGCAAGCCTATGCCACCAAGCTGGTGGATCAGCTCGGCTATTTTGACGATGCAGTAGATAAGGCTGCTTCGCTCGGCGGCATCACTGGCGAACCGCGCGTGATCGAATATCGCCGCCAGACACCATTTTCACAGCTGCTCGGCGTCAGCGTGGTGCGCGCCATCCTGTCGAGCCTGGGCATCCCCGTGGAGCGGCTCAATACGCAGTCGCCCGCGCTGGAATATCGGTAACAGTCAACCGCATGATGACAAAGCATCTCGAGCGGAGCACAAGGCACGTAGTGCCGCAATGCGAAGTCGAGAGAGCGACTTAGCGGCTGCGGCGTCGCATTTCTCGACTTCGCCCTGCACCGCTTCGCGGTTTGGACTCCGCTCGAAATGCTTACTCAGCACATGATGACAAATTCAACTGCTGAATCACAACCGAAGGCCGTCGCGCCCACGACCACGAGCGAGCGCATTGACGTGATGGACATCCTGCGCGGCTTTGCCCTGCTGGGCATCCTGCTGGTGAATATGGGCATCTTCAGCTTCCCGTTCCTCGCCACGCTCACCGGCACGCCGCGCGGCAGCACGCCGTTGGATGCTGCGGCCGAGTTCATCATCCAATGGCTGGCGGCGGGCAAGTTCTATCCGCTGTTCTCGTTCCTGTTCGGCGCGGGCATGGCGTTGCAAATGGCGCGCATCGAAGAACGCGGCGGCAGAGTCGGCCGCTTCATGGCGCGCCGGCTGCTCATCCTCATGGGCTTTGGCCTGCTGCACGCGCTACTGATCTGGAACGGCGACATCCTGTTCATCTACGGGCTGACCGGCCTGGCGCTGGTGCTGTTTCGCAAGTTGGAGCCAAAGCTGCTGCTGATCTGGGCTGGGGTGCTGTTCGCCATTCCATTTGTGCTGGCGCTGCTGAGCGCCGGCAGCACCGCGCTGTTGGGCGGGATGGCCACCGGCGGCACACAAGAGTTCGACACAATGGGCTTTCTGCGCGAGTTCGAGCAGCGCGCCATTCAGGTCTACGGCAGCGGCACATGGGGCGAGATTTTCGTCTGGCGCGCCATCGAGTGGCTGATCTTTCTGGTGTTTACGTTGTTTGGACAGTGGCTGCAACTGTTGGCGCTATTTCTGGTCGGCATGGTTTTCATCAAGCGCGGCTACCTGCAGAACAGCGCCGAGCATCTGCCTTTATTCCGCCGTGGCCTGCGTTTGGGGTTGGGCATCGGGTTGCCAGCCAATTTCATCATCGCCCTTCTGGATGCGAGCGGCAGTTCGTTGACGTCGGTCCTGCCCGCATTGGGTCAGGCCATGGCGCTGCTGGCTGGGCCTTTGCTCACGCTCGGTTACATCTCGGCGTTTGTGCTGCTGACGCAAAGTGAGACTTGGCGCAATCGCTGCGCGCCGCTGGCCGCGGCCGGACGCATGGCCCTCAGCAACTACCTGGCCCAGTCCATCGTGTGCACGTTTATTTTCTACAGCTTCGGCCTGGGTCTGTTCGGCCAGGTCGGCGCGTTTGCCGGGCTGGTGCTCAGCGTGGTGATCTGGCTGGTGCAATTGCCGATCAGCATGCTGTGGCTGAGCCGGTTCCGCTTCGGCCCGGTCGAGTGGCTGTGGCGCACGTTGACCTACGGCGAGGCCCAGCCGATGAGCAAGCAAGCCCGGCCGGAGCCGGCGCTGTCGTGACTCAAGTTACCCCCTCACCCAACCCTCTCCCCCCTGGGGAGAGGGCTACTGTCCATGTCGCTCTCGTAGATGACCACAGCATCGTCCGGCGCGGGCTGAGCGCCTATCTGGCGGCGCAACCCGGCATCCTCATCGCTGGCGAGGCATCGAGCGGCGAAGAGGCCCTCGCCAACGCCGCCGCCTGGCGGGCCGATGTGATCGTGATGGACATCCTGATGCCCGGCGGCATAGACGGCATCGAGACGACCAAGCGCCTGAAGAAGCTATTGCCCGACGCACAGATCATCGTGCTCAGCGGCTATTCGGATGACGCCCGCATCATCGGCGCGTTGCGCGCCGGCGCCATCACGTATGTCGAGAAGGACAGCGAGCCGGAGCAACTGTTGGCCGCCGTGCGCGGCGCGGCCGACGGGCAGGCCATCCTCGAACCGTCGTTGATGCAGCGGGTGATGCAGGCGCAGACCATGCGCCACAACGATGTGCTGACCGAGCGCGAGGCCGAGGTGCTCAAGCTGCTGGCCGAAGGGCTGACCAACGCCGAGATTGCTGCCCGACTAGTCGTCGGCGAGGAAACGGTGAAGACGCATGTGGCCAACATCCTGCGCAAGCTCGGCCTGGCCCACCGCACCCAGGCCGCCGTATACGCCCTGCGCAATGGGTGGGCAACTTAGTGCGCGAAGCCCCCTCACTCCAACCCTCTCCCCATTATCGGCCAGTGGGTGCGCCGCGAGTTGGGGCCGGCGCATTCACCCTCCCCACCCCCTCCCCAAACCGAACGCATGACGTAATTTGCTGAAGAGTCGCCGCGCCCCGTCAATTTAGAATCGCAGTCCAATGCGCTTTGATCGTATGGATCGCGTGGCCATCAGCGGCATGGCCGTGCTTGCAATCGTCATCCTGTTTTTCGTGCTGCGTGGGGATCAAGTTGGCGTGCAAGTCACGCGCACGGCGCCCGCTTCCGGCGCCGACGGCGTGGGCACGCGCGGGCTGATCGCGTTCACCTTCAGCGAGCCGATGAGCCAGACCAGCGTCGAGCAACGCCTGCGCATCGCGCCCGAAGTCAGCGGCACGCTGCGCTGGAACGGCGCGACCGCGTTTTGGACGTCGCCCCAGCCCTTGCAAGCCGACACGACCTACTCCGTCACCATCGCTTCGGGTGCGACCAGCGCACGCGGCCGGCAACTGCTCGACGATGCAACCTGGTCGTTCCGCACCGGCCATCCGCGCCTGGTCTATCTTGCGCCATTCAGCGCGCCCGCGTCCGACTTGTATGTTCTGGATGTGTTGAACAACGGCGCAGCCCAGCGCCTGACCAACGAGCCGTTTGGCGTGCGCGATTACGCCATCAGCCCGGATGGCCGGCGCATCGTCTACAGCGTCAACCGCGCCGAGAAGGATGCCGAGCGCGACCTGTATCTCATCAACAGCGACGGCAGCGGGCGCGAACTGTTGATCCAGTGCGACGGTCAGGTGTGCCAGGAAGTATCGTGGTCGGCCGACGGGACGCGCATCGCCTTCGAGCGGCGCAACATGGTGCAGGGTGCGGTCGGCCGCTCGCCCGGGCCGGGGCGCATCTGGCTGATGGACATGGAGACGCGCGAAGTATCGGCGCTATTTGCCGACTCGCAGCAGATTGGCTCGTTGCCGCGCTTTGCGCCGGTGGGGGACAGGTTGTCGTATTACGACCCGCAGCAGAACTCAATCAACATTGTGGATACGGCCACGGGCGACCAGGTACAACTGCCGTCGTTGCTGGGGGATTCGGGCACGTGGTCGCCCGACGCCAGTCAACTGATTTACCCTGAGTTGCAGGCGTTCGACGCCGGACAATTCAGCCAGTTGTTGCGGGCCGATCTGGTCACCAACATCATCACCGCTGTCACGCCGATCAGCGACACGAACGACTCGAGCGCCGTCTGGTCGCCCATCGGCGATGTGGTTGCGCTTGGCCGCCAGTTCGCCGGCGGCGGGCGCGGCATCCTTGGGCCACAGTTGTGGTTGATTACGCCCGATGGCGCATCGGCCCGCGCCCTTACCAGCGAGCCTGAGTTTAATCATGGCTCATACGCCTGGAGCCCCGATGGCGCGTGGATCGCCACACAACGGGTCAACCTGCTTCAGCCGTATTCGACGCCTGAGCTGTGGCTGATCAAGGCCGATGGCTCCGAACAGCGCAAGCTGGCTGATGACGCCATTTTGCCGGCGTGGTTGCCCTGACGCCCTCTCCCTCTGGAAGAGGGTAAGTGCAGGGCAACCGCAGCCGGATGCCATAATGCGCTGATGCAAACAGAGACATCGATATTGAAGCATTTGGCTAGGGTGCGTGATCCTCGGAACGTCTTCTACATCACGCATCCGCTCATCAACATTTTG